>Ga0302271_10000040_pt1 | contig 96891 bp, 76 predicted proteins | sample III_Bog_N1_1_FD_198767 | JGI IMG/M metagenome (GOLD analysis project Ga0302271, IMG submission 198767) | Peat permafrost microbial communities from Stordalen Mire near Abisko, Sweden - III_Bog_N1_1 | ecosystem: Environmental > Terrestrial > Soil > Wetlands > Peat | place: Sweden: Abisko...
AAAAGAAATCTAAAATATCTTAGGAAAATAATTATATCTTAGAAATTTATTGGAATTTATAGATCTAGGGGTGATATTAGTTTTGGGAAAAGAAATCTAAAATATCTTAGGAAAATAATTATATCTTGGAAATTTATTGAAACCTTAATTCCAAAATCCGTAAAGTTTTATGGTATAGATCTAGCGGCAAGTCTTGAAAAAAAAGATCTAAAACCTAGTGAAATAATTAGTAATTGTCTTTGGTTCGTTTTTGACTATGTTGATAATTTTTTAATTAAAAGTTTTATCCGTTGAGAAAATAGAAAAATTTCCATAAAGAATAAAAAAACAGAAAGAGGAATTTAATGATATCTTTATTTTTATTATATAAAATATTATTATGACTGATTCAGAATTGAAGCAATTTAGTTGTTCCTTTTGCAAGAGAAATAAGCATGAGGTTCAAAAATTAATAGCTGGAAAAACTTCCAAGGGTATTGTAAATTTTATATGTGATATTTGTACAAAAATATGTTATAATGCTATTGTAAATCCAGAAAAAGAAAAAAAAATAACTCTAACACCAAAGAAAATATATGAGGAACTTAATAAAAGTGTAGAAGGACAGGATGAAGTTAAAAAAATTCTATCTACGGTAGCCTATAATCACTATAAAAGGGTAAATTTTAAGGGAGATATTTTAATTGAAAAATCCAATGTATTAATGGTGGGAAAAAGTGGATCAGGAAAAACATTTTTAGTTGAAACCTTAAGTAAAATTCTTGATGTTCCCTTTGTTAGTATTGATGTAACTACTCTTACGGAATCTGGTTATGTTGGTGATGATGTCGAGTCTATTGTTGTAAAATTATTAAGTGCGGCAAAACATAATTTAGAAAAGGCACAATGCGGTATTGTTTTTCTAGATGAAATTGATAAATTAAGAAAAAAAGGAAGTTCTATGGATGGAACTATGGATGTTTCTGGTGTTGGAGTTCAACAAAGTCTATTAAAAATGATAGAAGGAACAGTAGTTTCTACGGCTGCAGGAAAAAAAGGTTATGATCAGCAGGTTTCTATTGATACAAAGAATATTTTGTTTATTTGTGCTGGAGCTTTTGATGATCTACAGAAGATTATTAGTAAGGATACATCTTCCTCCATTGGATTACATAATAAAAAAACTAATGAAAATAACTACGATGAAATTATGCAGGATTTAACAACGGATCATCTTATAAAATATGGTATTATTCCAGAATTTCTTGGTAGATGTCCAATTAATATAGTTCTAAAACAATTAACGGAGAAGGATTTAATAAATATTCTTTCTCGACCAAAAAATGCTATTTTAAAACAATATCGTGAATTGATGAAAATTCAAGATGGTATTAATTTAGAGTGGACCGATGAAGCCCTTGAGGAAATTGCAAAAAAATCCCTATCAAATAAATGTCAGTCCGGCGCTCGAGGCCTACGTAGTATTATAGAAAATATTTTAATGGATATAAATTTTAATATTCATGATTTAAAACCTAATAGTTCTGTTATTATTACAAAAAATTGTGTAATAGGTAACTCTAAACCAGAAATTGTAGAAAATGTAAAAATTAATGTTAAAACTAAAACTCCTAAGGTTGGAAAAAAGAAAATTCTAAAGATATAATATCTAAAGATATAATATCTAAAAATATAATGTCGAGACATAATGTCAAGACATAATGTCTAAATTCCGAATAGTCTAAATCTTTGGTCAAATGATTTTGGTTAAAATTTTTAGTTAATGACTTTAGTTAAATGACTTTAGTCAAATAATTTGGTATAAATAAGAATGATTTTTACCTATAGAGGTAGTGAAATAGAAAATGAAATAATTTTAAAACAAGTTTCAAAACAATTTAAGAAAAGAAATATCGTTTTAGGAAATATAATTTCAGGAAGTATAATAATAACTTTATTATTTTTGGAATTTTACCTATTATTTAATAATGATAATGATAGTTGTGCCCTTAAAAATTTACAATCCGAAAAGGAAAAGGATATAAATAAAGCTAGAATTTTAACTATAGATATGATAATTATATTTCTATTAAGTTTTTTAATTTTTATGAGTTTTGAAAGAAAAACTTTCTCAAGAAAAACTTTCTCAAGAAAAACTTTCTCAAGAAAAACTGTATTATTTAAAATTATATTACTTGTAATGGTTTTGGGAATAATTGGAATATTTAAATTATTATTTTTTTATTTTAGAAAGGAAAATTTCATGAATAATCCAACCTATAGTATTAGTTTATTAATACTTACGGGGTCGATTGTATTTTTCCTAAGTGATTATCATTATCGTGATATCTTGATTATTTTTTTCCTAATTTTATTTATTTTCCATGGATATTTTTCATTTTTCAATAGGAGTTATCTAAATAAGATAAAAAATTTCCTTAGTATTCCATTTTTCCCCTTTGATTCCTTTAAATTAAAGGAAAATATAGATTATAATCAATTAAAGAATCATTCTTTAAAGAATTATGCTTTTCTACTAGCGGAAACAAAAAAAAATATATACGAAATTAGTTTCTATTTATCAATTTTTAATGGTGTGGATTATAATATTCAGAATAATAATGTAGAAATGAAATTTCAAAGGGAATATTGGAATTTTAAAGTATTTATTGTACTGGATATTTTCTTTCTAATTATTAGTTTTTTTTACAAGGTTAAGGTGGTTATAATAACTATTCTGTTTTCTGGATGTGCTATTCTTCTTTATTATCTATATAATTGTTTTTCCATGAAGTTAAAATTAGGAATTTTTCCCTATTTTTATTTATTATTTTCTATTTTTGTATTTTGCAAATTTTTATTTGTGTTTATATTTTCATTAAAATGTTTGAAAATATCGAGAGATCTAGTTCTTTTCTTTAGTTGCTTGTTTGCCTTTGTGGCCTATAAAATATTTTTTATTTTCTTAAAATACGCTAATATGCCAATATATAAAAAAAAGAAAATTACTTCCTTGGATAATACATTTAATATATATTCTATATTTACAGCTTTTATCATTTTTATGGCTATAGTAATTTCAACATTTTCTGATTTTTTCTATGGATTTATTATATTTTTCATGGTTGTTCTCCTTGGAAATTTTATTTATTTAAAATATTACTCATAGACTATTTCTAATAGACGTCTAATAGACTATTTCTAATAAACTATTTTTAATAGACGGATTATATATTTTTAGGATGCATAAACCGAATTGATTCTATTAAAGAAATCATTAAGAGTAAAGTTTGAGTACTCGAAAATAAAGTGATTATAGTTCTTAAAACAAAGAGCATTTAAAGTTCTAAGAATACTTAAGGTCATGGTGTATTTTAACATGGAATCTAAAAGAATATCATAGGAATTAAAGACAGTTTTACCTAGAGTTTTATTTTTTTGAATTAAAGCATACATATTATTTATATCCGTAGCAAGGAATGTCATTTTGTTAGCCATTTGATCAAGAAAAAATTTATTTGAAACCGCTAGAATTAATTGAGAGTCGTTATAAACCGTTGTTTCCTTAAGAAGTACTAAATCACTTCGAGTAGAACAAAAATTAGATAAAGCTGTTTCAATAGTTGAGCTGGATGTGCTTTCACTAGTAATAAAGATTGGAATATTAACCTGGGATTCAAAGGCTGTTGATAAAAAATTATTTAAATCACTATTTAAGGTTGTATATCGTGCCGTAACTAGAGTTTTTAAATTGTTATAACTATACCATTGAGTTGTTCCCTCAAAGTCCAGAGAATTATTTGCCAAATTTTCATAACATTCCATTAAATTTACACAGAATCCTAAAAGATTAGTCTTTATAGCTATTAAATAATTATTTAAGTTGATAATTGTTTTTTGATTGGTACCAATAAAAACACCGTCATTAATGCCATCATTTTTTAGGGTATCTTTAATATTTAACATGATTTTATTAAAATCGAACCAACTGACAATAGAGCTATCGAGAAGTCTAGCGGAGCTTAAAAGAGAATAAAAATAGGAAATAGCACTGGAAATAAGATTGGAAATTATAAGAGCATCGGGACTAAAAGATGTAATGCTATTAGTATTACTATCATAGAGATTTTTTATATTAAAAATATCCTGTGTGGCATTATAGGCCGTAATCAAATTAGCGGAAATAGTACTTAAATTTTCAGAGACTCCATTTCCACTAAAGAGATTAGTATATTTTGATAAAATATAATTCATTTTACTCAGTGTGGTATTTAAATCCGTTAGATTCATACTCCAAATTGTTAAAATAGATTGTAAATTTTGATAATCTGAGGTTATTTTTTGACAGGCATTAGATAAATTATCATAGAGTTTACTATTAATATTAGGAATATTATAGGAATTCTGGAAAGTTAAATTAGCGTCAGTGAAAAATTGAATTAAATTATTTGTAAGAATCTCTAAATTAGAAATATTTAAGTTTAAAGTTCCACTTAAATTCGAAATAACACTATTTAATATTGAAATTACGGAGTTAGAAAAATTCATTTTATAATCAAATTTATTTAAAAGATCCATATAATTAGAAAAGGAACTATCGGTATCTTGATAATTCACAGAATTATAGGAAATATCTTTCTTAAACATATCCTTTAGGGCAGTCATTATTTTAATTAAATCTCTTATATTAGAACAGGGGCAAATACTTGTATTATAGGAGTTTATTACGGTATAAAGTTTAATTATACTATCATTAATCATTTGTGAATACATAATTTGTAAATTACTAAAGGAATTACTTAAACTTGATATATCCCACAACATTTCCGAAAGATTTGTTTTTATTAAATTTAGAAATACATCTAAGCTATCGGCCTTTGTATAATTAGGATCAAAAATCCTAAGCTGCGCTAGTATCAGTTGAGCATTATTAGCAAAACTTGGAAATTTATTGGCAAATAATTGAGATGATCCAGTGGATGATCCAGTGGATAATCCACTTCCATTAAGAGAAATATTCGTATTATAAATAGTTAATATATAGGATTTTATATTTTCTAGATTAGTTTGTAATAAACTAAAATTTATAGAGTTTATAGCAATAATATTATCATCTATAGCCTTCATACCATTACTTAAAGTATAGAAATTATTTATGGTTTTAGTAGCCTGCGCTTTCATAGACTGCGTTTTACTTAAAATTGAAGTTTTATTATTTATTAAAAAATCCTTTCTATCGGCATTACCTGTATTCTTTGGATCATTAATTTCATTTATCAAATCATTAGTGTTAGTTGCTACATTATCATCATAATCTTTATCATCTACCTTACTATTTGCAATTAGCGGACAAAACATAAAAAAAGAAAAGAATCCTAATAGTACAGTGAATGAAATTCCATATATCAATAGTCTACGTTGAGTAAAACTAGTAATCTCCGATCTCATATCATAGGACACTATTCCAATAAATAAAATAAGAGCAAAGATTGCAATACTAATAATAATTAAAAGTAAACATTGTCCTGGATTATTATAGGCATCCATAAGACTATCATACTTTTTACTTGCCTCTGCTAATTTTTCTTCCCGTGTATTAATTGTATTAATTGCTTTTGTGCTAGTTGCTCTAAGTTTAAGAAAAAACATTTTAAATATTCATTTATAAAGGTTAAAAAATTGTAGTTTTTATAGTTTATTATAGAAATTTTTGTTTTTAATATTAGTTTTTAAGTATAGTCATATTTTTTATTTATAGAAAATTTGCTAGGGTAGGTGTGGCGGTTTATTTTCTGTTACACTTTCCGTTGGATTACTCCACCCGGGAATTACCCGGCTTCCTTTCTTTTAAAGTTCGGACTTTCCTCAGATTTTACTCCGCGTATACCCAACTACCTGCATTCTAATTATATCATATTTTGGAAAAAATTATTTTTAAAAAATTATTTTTTATAATTAAGAATTAAACTAACTTCACCCTGAGAGCAAACACCGATATCTATAGGATTTACGATTGATTCATCGCGGTCACCATTATTTTCTAAAAGAGAAGCTACGGTTTTCTGTACAAATTTCAAATTAGAGGATAGAGCCTTAGCAATTTTTCTTAGGTATAATTCGTCATTATAAAGAAATTCAGGAGTTTGATTAAGAAACCAAGCGATCATTCCTGGTTTTTTTAATTTATAGGCTAGAGGAATATATTTCTTAGAGGATTTAGGCGGTAAAACACTTTTAAAATTAAAACTACTACTTAGCTTATATTTTGGATTATCCTGAGCTTTAAGAATTTCTATTTCCGTTAATTGTCCTGAATTAATAGGATTTAAGGGTTGCATATTTTCAATTTTTAATGAATCTATAGTTAATAAATCAATTTCACAGAAATCACTAATTTGCTGAAGAGTTAGGGATGTATTTTCCTTTAACCATAGAGCTGTTGCTTTGGGCATAATAACACCATTTTTATTCATTTTCTATTATAAACTAAAAATCTAATATATTTCCCTATTGATACAAAGTTCTAATATATAAAAAAAAGATTATAAAAATCTATGGATAAATCTATGGATAAATCTATTTTTATTGTTTTTAATGATAGTTTGCTTGGAAATAATAATACTTTATCAAGAAGTATAGGTTTTATGTGGGTTTATAATGTTCTAGATATGATTTTTATTCCCGGATCAATAAACGATAGAAATATTTCCATTAAAATTAAAACCTTAAGAAAAAATATTAATAATACGGGCTGTTTACCAAGGGATGATTTTGAAAAAATGAAATTAAATATAAAACTTGTATGTAATCTAAATATTCTTCAATCCATTCCTCAAACCGGTAGTTTTTCTATAGCTATAGATTCAAAAAAATATGCTATTCGAGCTTCATTCCATCCAACAAATAATGGAGAAAGCCTATGTCTTCGTCTTATTAAAGAAAATATTTTCGCAGAAATTGATCCTATTAAAAATCTAGGTAAGGGACTGAATATTATAGGAGGAAAAACCTGTAGTGGTAAAACAACTCTATTATATAGTTCTATTATTAATTATCCTGGTCATGTAATTACTCTTGAGGATCCTGTAGAAATCGAAATTCCGAAAATCAGTCAAACCGATGTATCTATTATGGGCTATGAGGAAGGTATTAAATCCGCCCTACGTCAAAGTCCTGATCTCATAGTTATTGGAGAAATTCGTGATAGAGAAAGCGCTAAAGCCGCCATAAAAGCAGCTCTAACCGGTCATAAAGTTCTAGCAACTATTCATATTCTATCGCCAAATCATATAGTTACTCGCCTTAAGGATCTAGGTTGTGATTTTATAGAAGAAGTTCTTGGTCAAGTTTTCTATGTAGAAAATTTTCAGTGGAATTCCTACGAATTTAATTTTCAAAACCAAATTATATTTTCAAACTCAGAAAAAGAAAAAAATAAAGATTAATGCTATAGTAAATAATGAGTCAAGATAATGAAAATAATAATTCTAAGGGAGGAATGAGACGTATAAATCGATCAACTACAAATTCCTATTCATCCTTTACCGATAGTCCAACGGAAATTGAATTCTGTGATTATGGTGGGCCAAAGGGTATTTTTCTTCTTCCTGCGGATCCAAATTGGGGCGGTGGAATGCACACCCATCTAACGGATTCTCTCTTCAAATATTTTAGTCAGCAAAAAATTTCAACTATGCGATTTTCCTTTACTAAATATCAAATTTTTAATAATAATTATGACAAATATATTACTCAAGCGGCTATTTGTCTTGAGGAATTTATTCGATCCGTTGAAGGATTACAGGAAATCTGGCTAGTAGGATATTCCTTTGGAAGTCTAGTTGGCCTAAATCTCGCCCTTCGTAGACCTGATGTTAAGGGTGTTATCATGATATCTCCTCCTGTATTAAACTATGATTACTACTCCTGGTTTATGGCTTTTAGCACTAATGTTTTATTGGTTTATGGTACTAAGGACCATCTTATTCCTGGTGGAATCATTGAGGCCTATGGTAATTATCTCGCGGGAAGTAAGGTTAATATTTCTATTTCCTCTATTCTTGGAGCGGATCATGTCCTAAATGGTAAAGGTACTAATATTGCTATGAGATGTTTGGATTTTATTGAAAATATAAATGATATTGAAGAAGAACAGACTATTTAATAATATTATATTTAATAATATTATATTTTAAACTAATTATTTTATGGTAATTTATTCCGTGGAAAATAAGGATATTTATTTTATTCTTAGAGCGGATTATGTCCTAAATGGTAAAGGTACTAATATTGCTATGGAATGTTTGGATTTTATTTAAATATAATATTTTGAAAATATAAATGATAGATCAGAAGAACAGATACTAGAAAATCAAGAAATAAATCATGTAAACTAAAAAAATTCAAAAAAAAGCTTAATTAAATTACTTTAATTAAATTACTTTAATTAAATTACTAGAAATCTGATTAATTGGACATTACTATAAATAATATAGATAAATAATAATTAATTTTAAAACCTATAAAAATATTAATATTCACAATATAAAACAGTTGTTTTTTTATCAATATGCAAAAAAGAAAAAGAATATGCAAAATACTATATAATAAATTTGTATGATAAAAGCTTCATGTTTTACAGAAAAAAAGTGTGTAAATTCACCACAAATAATTCAAGATGGTAAACAAGATTATTTTAATCAAGATTATTTTAATCAAGATAATTCCAATCAAATCATAGAAAATTCTACGAATGAAAAACAAATAATTCAGCAAAATATTGAAAACAAAATTTTTAATAATTTATTACAAACTCCTAAGAAGGAAAATGATAAAAACGAAGTTTTCGCTAAAAATGAAATTTTTGCTAAAAATGGAGTTTCTTCTAAAACTAAGCTTATTTTTAAAGCACCATTAAAAGTTTCTAGAAATAGAACAACTACTATAGATAAAAACACATATTCGAACCAACAAACTCAAACTACTGTAAATAAAAACCCAAATCCAAATCAACAAATTCAAACTACTTCAAAGGAACAAACTCAAACTATTTCACTTTATAATAAAAATACATCAAATCAAAATTTTAAAACATGTTATGATATAGACGATGATGAAATCATGGCTAATGAATCTGAATCTTCACTTAATAAAGAGATTTAGAAATTGAATTTAGAAATTGAATTTAGAAATATAGGAAAATGGAAAGGAAATATAGAAAAATAAAAAAAAGCTTAACAAATTATAAATATTTTTTTTCTATGATAAATTCATGGCTTTAGATAATATTCAAAAAAAACTTACAAGAGTACGTCCTCCACGAGTTAAAATAACCTACGATTTAGAAACAGAAGGAGCTATTATAACTAAGGAATTACCTTGTATAGTTGGAATTATAGCAGATTTAACAGGCTATCGTGACGAAAATGATCCAATTGAGGAGTATAATAATAGAAAATTTATTTTTGTGGATCCAGAGAATTTTAATGATGTAATTAAATCTTCAAAAGCCAAGGCCTTAATAACCATCGGTTTAGGAGATAATAAGGAAGCCTTTCTAGTTCAGTTCGAAGATATTGAGCATTTCCATCCTCTTTATCTTATTGAGAAAATTCCTATCTTAAAGGAAAGATTTTCCGCTAGAACTCAATTATCGGATCTTAAAACAAGACTTTCCAATAGTGGAAAACTTCATAATTGTATGACAGCCTTTCTTAAGGATAAAACCGTGAATAAAAATGAAATATTTAAAAATTTTAACTTTTTTTCCGAAACACAAAAACAATATCTTTATAGTTTGTTTGATTTAATGGGAACTATTGATCAAACAGGTGATAATCCAATTCTTTCTATTCAAAAACATATAAATTCTGTGGATAATGAATTAAATGATTTATTAAACCAAGCTCTTCATGATAAATCCTATAAACATGTAGAAAGTACATGGTTAGGAATAAAATATTTTATAAAAAATACAGAATTATCTGAAAGATTAAAATTAAGAATACTTAATGCTAATTATAGGGAATTAGATGATGATTTGAACAAGGCTCTCGAGTTCGATCAAAGTTTTCTTTTTCAACAATTATATGAGAAAGAGTATGGAACCTATGGAGGAAATCCCTATTCTACTCTAATTGTGGATTGGGCTCTAGAAAAAAATGAAGAAAGTTTTAATTTTCTTGGAAAGCTCTCGGAGGTATGTAGCGCAGCTCACCTTCCAACATCTGTTGGAGTGAAATCCTCCTTTTTCGATTTGGATAGTTATCAGGATTTACATAAACCTCGTATGATTTCTAAAATATTTGATTCTCCGGAATATGCTACCTTTAAAAATCTCAGAGAAAAGGATGAATCACGATATATTTCCATTATTTTACCATCATTTATGAGCCGAGTTCCCTATGGAAAGAAAACCAAGGAAGTAGAGGGTATGAATTTCGAAGAGGATGTTTCGAGTCACGATAAATTTTGTTGGTCCAATGCCTCCTATATTTATGGAACAAATATTGCTCAATCCTTTGCGCTCTATAGTTGGTTCTCAGCCATTATAGGTCCAGAAAACGGTGGAATGATATCAAACCTTCCGGTTTATGTTTATAAGGATAGGGATGGAGATTTAATGATGAAATGTCCAACGGAAACAACCATTACCGATAGACGAGAAAAGGAATTAAGTGATCTTGGATTTATATCTATATGTCACTGTAAGGATACAAATTATTCCGTATTTTTCAGTGGACAATCCTTAAATAAACCTATGGTTTTTGATAAAAGTGCTGCTACCGCTAATGCAAAATTATCCGCAAGATTTCAATATATTTTAAATTGTTCAAGATTTGCCCATTACATAAAATGTATCATGAGAGATAAAATTGGATCCTTTGCAACTCCAGAGATTATCAAAGGTTTTTTAACTAAATGGATTATGCAATATGTTCTAGATATGGATGAGGCTAGTCAACAAATAAAGGCTGAATTACCTTTAAGAGAAGCGTCCCTTGAGGTTCAGGAAATTGCAGGATCTCCGGGAGTTTATGACTGTGTTATATATTTAAGACCTCATTTTCAAATGGAGGAGTTAACTGTTTCTTTGCGTTTAGTGGCAAAGATTCCAGTTAAGGAGTAATATATGAGTAAATTAAGTAAAATTTTTTTTGCAAACTCTGCAATTAGATTTGCGTTCATGGGCGGTAGTGGAGATTCAGCAAAGATATTTGTAGCTAAAAAAGAAAGTGATTTAACCATAGAAAAAGCTATTGAGTTAAATGCTTTAGAATTTAACTTTTTACAGAAATCTATTGATGCATCAGGAGCGGGAACTCAATCGAAAACCGGTTTCATAATAGATGGATCTATGCAAATTTCTGCTGGTAATGATAAGTTTATAGATTTTTTTAATCATATTACATCGGCAAAAAACGAAAAGGAATTTTGGATTGGTAAAACAACGGAGGTTAATGAAAAAAATAATAAAAAAGATTTAAGCTATCAAGTAAAATATATTAATGTGATTTGCCTTGGTTATAGTCTTACCTGTGATTCCGATTGTCGAATTGTCTGTGATATATCTTTTTCCTTTACGGATTCGGAGATTGGTATGCAAGCTAATCCTGAAGGTGGTAATGCTAAATTGGCTATCGGAAACACAATAAAAGACAAATAATATTTTATAAAATATTCTGAATAAACTAAAAACTAAAGCTTTATAAATAAAAAAATTATATATTTTCACAAAAACTAAAGTCTTATATAAATAAGAAAATTATATATTTTCAAGAAAAACATTAAAGAACTTAATTAAAAAATAATTTTTTCAAGTAAAATTACTTTATGATAATTCAAGTTTATAAACAGAGTTTTCAGTCATCTTTTATTAAGTGTAAGGAAGCTGAAAATGAAAAAAAGGATGGAAAAACTGTTAGATTTAATAATTATAATTATAATATTTTATCAAAATCCTTGAAGCAATATGATTTAGGTATGTTACTAAATTTGGAATCAGAAAAATACGATAGAGTAGTTCTGGATACGGAAATTAATGATAAAATTCTTGAAAATTTAAGTAGTATTGATAAGGATATATCCTTTTATTTAAATGGAGTTATAATTCCAGAGACGGATTTGACCTATTTTCAAAAAAATAGAATAAAAAACATGGTGATTTGTTTAAATAATAATATACTTATTTATTCCTCGGGAATTCTTGAAATTCCAAAGGTAGATCAGTTTTTTAAATATGTTACGATTTATAATGAAAAAAGAATTGAAATTAATGGTTTTGATTTTACTAAGGAAGTAAATTTAAATGGATTTCTTTTATTTTTAGATAAATTTGATGGAATTAAAGAAATTTCCTTTAAGGATTGTAAAACAACAAAATCTATTCAGGAAATAATAATTGATAAAATTCGTACTAGATTTTCATCCATTGAATATATTTCAACTAATAATTCCTGGAGTAGTGAAAATATTGTAATTTATGAACAAAACACAAAATCTAAATTTATTATTAAAGGAAAACAAAAGACCGCTATTCCCGATAGTATTTTCTTTAGATCTATTGAATCTAATATTGTAAAAATAGATTATTCTAATTTAGAAAGTAATGAGTCGATTGAATTTATAGCCAATGCTATTCGAGTTTTTGGTGGTATTGAAATTAATGATTGTAATATTAATATTAAGGTTTTTAATGTTATTGAGAATTTAATTCCAGATATTATAAGGTATAAATTTATATCTTTTCAGGATTGTTCCTTTAGTTCTAAAGCTAAATTAGCTTTAAAGAAGATTATTCATGATAATAATAACGATAATTTTCCCTATATTTTTAAACTAGATAGAGAGATTTTTAATGTTAAAAATCTAATAGATAATAACGTTTTATATCTTGAGGGTGATAGTTTTCATATTTTCGATATGTTATATAACATGTCTTCTAATATTAATTTTATTGTTCTAAGTAAAATAAATTTTAATAAGGAAGAAACTCTAAAATTAAGAGGAATTCTTGAAAATTCAAATATTAGTGATATTATTTTCTCCGATTGTTCATTTTTTGATAATGGAGCGGAGAATTTTCTTTCTATAGTGTCTAAATTTGATAAGGATAAATTTAAAAGAAAGTATGGGTTTTTTGGAGAAGATCTTTCCTCAAAGAAAAATTCCGCTATTTTTTCATTTTTTAAAAATTATGCAACCTCCTTTCGTTTAAGTTCCGATAGTATTGCTAATAATAAAAAAAAGGATAGAGCTCAACAAACAATTATTCCAAAAAATCTTCTAAAAAATAAATTATTTAATATGTACGGTTCAAAAACCACAACAGCAAATCAGAAAAAATATCTAGAAGAGTTATTGCTTCTAGAGGCTGGATATCCGGGCGAGGTTTCCTCTAGATTACTAAATAATGTTTATATAAAACCAAGTAAGGAAGAAGTTAAAACGAAAATCATGATTATTTTGGATAGTTGGATCGATGGAAATGCTAAGGTTAAGAATATTTTAGTTGATAGACTAATTGCCTATGGAGAGGGAAGTCATACAAAGCCTTTACTTTTGGTTGGACCTCCAGGAATTGGAAAAACCTCCTTTTTACAGGCTATAGCAGCGGTTTTAAGATATTTCGATACCGGTGATTTCGAGGGTTCTCTTTATAATTATGATGATGCTTCAGAAAATAGAGTAGATCCATGGGGATATAAAATTGGAGCTAATAATATTACGCAAATTGAGCATTTTACTGGATTTTTACCAACCTATAAGGACTCCGATGCGGGAATTATGTGGAGATCTTTACAGAAGAATATTAATACGGAAGGAATTCAATTCACTCGAGCAATTTGTTTAGATGAAGTAGAAAAAATGAAATCACAACATACGGATTTATCAAAGGTTCTTTTGGAAATTCTTGGAAGTACAACATTTACGGATATTTATATGAATGTTCCTCTAGAATTATCGAAAATATTTATAATTTGTACCGCAAATAAGACCGATGATATGTTAGCTTGGATTACTAATCGAGTTGAAGTTATTGAATTAGAACCATTGACTACAGAGGAGTTAAAAAAACTTATTAATCGTTTATTGACTATTGAATTTAACAAGAAAAAGCTTAGCAAGGGAGATTATGAAATTAATGAATCAGATCTAGAGCAATTTGTGTTCTCTATTGGAGTTGATAATATTCGAGATATAAAAAATAAATTTGGAGTTATTGCTAGAAGAATTGATGAAATTAAGAAAAGTAAAAAGACTGTAGTGAAAATTGATAATACATTATTTTACGATATTTTCGGCCGTGATGTTATTAACATAAGTAAATTTAAGAAATCTCCAGGATATGCAGCCTGTATTTTAAAAAATGATTCTGGGCAATTTAAAACCTGTTATTTCTCCTGTGTTAGTATTCCAAGGGAAATGGCTTCTTCTAGCGCGAAGGTTGAATTTTCTACTTCTTTTTCATCCCATATTTCTGATAATCATTTCGCCTATTTCCGCCAAGCTTTACAACATATAATCTCCTGTGTTCTATCCTCTATTAAGGAAAGAATTTCTCAAGTGAAATTTCCCCATCAAATATCCGTGGAGTGTCTCGATAATTTTAGTTTAAAGGATGAGATTAGTTATTCAATTCCAGCCTGTGTGTTATCGATTTTTTCCAATATATATAAAAAACAAATTAATGATGTAATTATTTTAGGATCGGCGGAAACTAATGGAATTTTGAAGGGAACTACTACGAATATTTTACATAGATTACAGGCGGTTCTAACCTCCGATAATGCCCATGTTCGTAGAATTTATATTCCTCATTTACCGGAGGGTTTATCCTTTGTAAAACAAAAAATTAATAATGCTCTTGAAGCTTGGAAAAAAATTAATAATATTAAGGATAATGTAACTATTGTGGAAATTGAGTCTTTAGAAGAACTAATTCGTATTTTATTCTTTGAAACTACAACTTAAGTTTTATAGAAAATAAATTTTAAAAAATAAATTTTAAGAAAAAGTAATTGGAGATATTTTAGAAGAAAAGAATGTTATAAAAAATGATGTTAATAGGTATGGATAAATTTAAATTTCTTTTTATTTTTTTAAATTTTTTTTTGGTAGTTTCTTCGATTTTTATTTCATCTTTCAAAAAAATGAAATTAATGAATATGAATATTGAGAAAATGACATCAATTAGTATTAGTAGATTTATTTTTATTTTTTTATCTATCTTTTTGATTTTTTGGGCAAGTTCTTTGATTTTTATTGTATATTTCAAAATGATGACATCAATGATGACATCAATGAGTATGGATAAATTTCTTTCTATTTTATTATCTATCTTTTTGATAGGTTTTTTTATTTTAATGGGGTTTATTATCTTAATTATAATAATAGGACGGGGAATAGAAGAGGGTGTTTTTTCTAAAAGTAATTATAATAATTCCATTGTAAACAATTTCATTGTAAACAATAAGTATTCAATTTCAGTCTGTGTGTTATCGATTTTTTCCAATATATATAAAAAACAAACTAATGACGTGATTATTTTAGGGTCTATAGAAACTAATGGAATCTTAAATGGAACTACTACAGATATCTTACAGGAATTACAAGCGGTTTTGACCTCCGAAAATATCCATATTCGTAGAATTTATATTCCTCCTTTACTAAAATGTTTATCTTTTAAAAGGAAAATTAATAACGCCATAGAAGTTTGGAAAAAAATCAATAATATTAATAATAATGTAACTATTGTGGAAATTGAATCTTTAGCAGATCTCTTATAGAGCTAATTCCTATTTTATTCTTTTAAACTATAGTTTTATTATATTCCTCATTTACCCGAGGTTTATCCTTTATCGAACAAAAAATAATTGAAAAAAGATTAATAATAATAATGTAACTATTGTGGAAATTGAGTTTTTGCGGAAATATAAAGAACCTTTAATAAAGAACCTTTAATAAAGAACCTTTAAAAAAAGTAATTAGAGATATTTTAGAAAAAAATGATATTATAGAAAATGACATTAATGAGTATGGATAAATTTCTTTCTATTTTATTATCTACCTTTCTGATAGGTTTTGTGGTTTTAGCAGTATTTATTATCTTTGTGGTAATATTACAAAGAGGAGAGGAGGGTATTTTTGCGAAAAATCATGGTGATAAATCCATGACTAATGATAAAAGTATGATGAGAATGACAATTTTGTCTTCCCTGTGTTTTTTCTTTCTAGCAATCGCCCTTAATAGTTTAATTCATCATAAGAAACATAAGGCCTATAGAGAGCAAAATCTTATGGTAAAACAGGAAGAAAGTATACAGGATACCAAAAAAAAGTTATAATTTACCAGATTAATAGGTTTTCCTATGGCTTTATTAAGTAAAAAAAAGAATTTTATAAAGAAAATAATATATGAAATTAGAAATTTCTTTTAGTAAAAATATTAAATTTGCAAATAATTTACAAATAATTTACAAATAATTTGTTAATATTCTATTTTAATATAATAATATAATTAAATGATTAGAGCAATTAAGGCAGAGGGACATTTCCTGCAAAAATCTATTTTATTTGTAAATGAACAAATATTTCCTGAAAATGGTAAGGTCTTTCATGATTTTGGTTTAGGATTTCTTCCCTTTTGTAAGTATAATGTAACAAAATCTGAACCTTTATTTCTTGCGATTGGAATGGTTAATTTAAATATAATGGGTTTATCTTTTAATATGCATTCAATTAATAAGGATATTTTTGGTTATGGAAAAACAAAGAATTTTATTGCTGGATATCTAGATAATGATTGGTTATTAACAGAAATGATGGATATAGTTCCGAATTTTAAATGTGGTAAGTTTATAAGTTCTAATCCGATTTTAGATATGGGGGATAAAAATATTGTTTTTGGAGGAGTAAAGGGTAGAAATTTTGGACTTTTAGTTACTTCAAAACAGGATGTTAGTAATTTTTTTGGTAATATTTTTTGGTTAAAGTTTTATAGTATTTTAATTTATAATTATTTTTCCTTTAATTCCGATAAAAAATTTAATAATTTTGCTAATTCTAAGGACAAGGATGAATATTGTCAAAATCCGAAAATGTTAAATAATACTTTTATCGTTTATAGAAATGCTATAATTTTTGGACTAATTAAATATAATTGCTACATATATGATATTGAAGAGCTTAAAAAGGCTTTATTTATTTCTCTAAATCTTTATGGAATTTTAAGTAGATTTATTAAAATAAATGATACCTATAATATTATTTTAACAGCTACAGCTGAAGGAAAGTTTACTATTAAGTTATCATTTTTTTGTATTTCCTTTATTTTTTTCTATGATGGCGGAAATTGGTCAGTTTCCATAACTTTGGTTCCCTATATTGATATAATAAAACATATTAATTCTAAATTTATTACTAAAAATAATAGTAATATTCTATAGTTCTATTATTTCCTTATTAAAAAATATTTTATAATGAAGTATGAAAACTGAGGATTATATCGTTGGATATTTAGATAATGGTATTATAAAAGATTTACATGAAAATCTAGATAGCAATATATCGAAGGAAAGTAAATTAAAGGCTAAAAAAATATTTAAATCCTCTTCTATAGGATTGGAAATTCTACGTCATAGTTGTGCCCATATTTTAGCTCAGGCTATAACTCGAGTCTTTAGCTCCTGTAAAGTATATTTTGCCACGGGACCAACCACGGAAAATGGATTTTTCTACGATTGTCAAATACTGGATAGAAATAATAATTTTAAAAGCATATCCTCCAAGGATTTATATAAAATAGAAAGGGAAATGAAGGAAATAATAGACCAAAATTTCCAATTTACAAAAAAATATATACCAAAACAAAACTTTTTTTTAGAAAATTCCTATGATCCTCTTAAGGAAATTGTTCTAAAGAATATAAAGGATGAAAATATTTCTATTTATACTCAAAGTGATACTCAAAGTGAGTCTCAAAGTAATAATTTAAAATTTTCCGATCTATGTCGAGGCCCCCATATTTTAAATAGCTCAATACTTTCAAAATTTCTAAAACTAACTAATGTTTCTGAGGTTCTATGGAAGGATCAAAAGGTTCAAAGAGTTAATGGTGTTTATTTTAATACTCAGGAAGAGTTGGATTTCTACGAGAAAAATAAAGAATTACAAATTGCTAATGATCATAAAAAACTTGGTCTACAAATGGATCTATTTTCCTTTAATGAAATGGCTCCAGGATTTGCTTTTTGGCATCCAAAGGGTTTAAATCTAATAAATAAAATAAAAAAAATAATTAATGAAATTGGATATAAAGGATTTCATCAATATGATACGCCTACGGTTTTTAAACAGGATTTATTTGAAAAAACTGGTCATTTACAGAACTATAAAGAGAATATGTTTCTTCTAGAGGATATGTGTTTAAAACCTATGAATTGTCCAGGTCATGCTATTATGTTTTCTAGGAGAAACTTTAGCTATCGAGATTTACCCTATAGAATTGGAGAATTTGGAGGATGTTTTCGAAATGAGGAACAGGGTGGTTTAAATGGTTTAAAACGTGGAAGAAAATTGACTATTGATGATGGTCATATATTTTGTGAAATGCATCAAATGTTGAGTGAAATTGAAAAATTCCTTCAGGATGCGGAGAGGTTCTATGGAATTTTTGGATTTAAGGATTTAAAAATTAAATTAGCAACAAGACCACTTAAAAGCATAGGAACAGAGGAAATGTGGCAAAAAGCGGAGGAGGTTTTGAGAAATTCCTTGGAAGACTATGATTATATTTTAGCACCCGGTGATGGAGCTTTCTATGGACCTAAAATTGAACTTCACCTTAAGGATAATTTAGGAAGATATTGGCAATGTGGAACAATTCAGGTTGATTTCTTTTTAGCGGAGCGTTTGGGGGCCTCTTTCATAAATAATAAAAGTGAAAAAGAATTTCCTATAATTTTGCATCGTGCGATTTCTGGAAGTATTGAAAGATTTATTGGAATTTTATTAGAAAATGGAAAATTACCTTTATTTCTATTGGAAAATCCTATGATTATTCTTCCTATTTCTGAAAATTTCAAAAGTTATGGAGAGGAAACATTAAATCTAGTAGAGAATTATGGTATTCCAGTTTCTATTGATAATAACTCCGAAACTCTAAATAAAAAACTAAAAAAATCTCTAGATTTAAAGATTCCCTATATTGTTATTGTTGGTGAACAGGAATTAGAACATAATACCGTAACTATCAGATTTGAAAATGAAAATAAATCCTTGGATAGAAAATCCTTTGAACAATTATTAGAAAAAATAGGAAATTTATTAAAATATTAAAGTTTCATATAGAGGATCTTTAGATTTAAAATCTTTAGATTTAAATATATTGTTAGTGAATAGAAAAATAAACAGTTAAGTTGAAAAATGAAAATAAATCCTTGGATAGAAAATCCTTGAAAATGGAATCATTTGAACAATTATTAGAAAAAATAGGAAATTTATTAAAATATTAAAGTTTCATATAGAGGATCTTTAGATTTAAAATCTTTAGATTTAAAATCTTTAGATTTAAATATATTGTTAGTGAATAGAAAAATAAACAGTTAAGTTGAAAAATGAAAATAAATCCTTGGATAGAAAATCTATGAATAGAAAATTCTTGGATAGAAAATCCTTGAAAATGGAATCCTTTGAACAATTATTAGAAAAAATAGGAAATTTATTAAAATATTAAAGTTTTATATAGAGGATCTCTAGAAAATTTTTAAAAAATCTTTAGATTTAAAAAATCTCTAGATTTAAAGGTTCATATTTAAATATATTGTAAAAAAAGATTAATTATCTTAATACTTCTTTACAAATATGCGCAGCACAGGCGCAATTCTGAAAAGCTTGTGTTAATTGTAAGCAAACTGGCATGAACTCTTGACATTTTGGAATAAAAAAACACATAGCTATGATAGCTATAAAAATTAACACTGCTAAAATAAAAAGAGTAATCTTAGTTCCTTTACTAAAATTAAAGTCGTTGGTATCATGAATTCGTACATCGGTTTGTGATTCATCATTGTAATTTCCTTGATTTTCAAAATTTCTATTATTCTGTGGATTATTATTTTCATTATTATTATTATTATTATTATTATTATTATTATTATTATTATTTTCATTTCCATTATTATTATTGTTGTTATTATTTGAATTATATCCATACCTTGAATTATTCATTCTTTTATTATTTCTATTATCGAATCCATTTTCTACAAAACTACCTTTACTTTTGTTTTGACCGGTAATAATTACATCTGCTTTTATATAAGTCATATTTTATTATACCAGAAAATTTTTAAAAACTACCTAATAAAATTTAAAGAAGAATTTAAGAAATTATTTTTCATTTATTCTAATAAAAAACACAGATGTACACATAATAAATGTCTAATAGGATTTAAAGGATGTTGTTTTTCATTTATCGAATAAAAAACATTAGTAGTATTTAAATGAATTGTTTTTCATTTATCGAATAAAAAACATTAGTAGTATTTAAATGAATTGTTTTTCATTTATCGAATAAAAAACATTAGTAGTATTTAAATGAATTGTTTTTCATTTATCGAATAAAAAACATTAGTAGTATTTAAATAAATTGTTTTTTATTTGAAGAATATTTTTTGCAAAATCGATATATACATTAGGAGATTTATAGAAATTATATTGATAGATATTTTCTAAAAGAATATTGTTAGATATTAGAATTTTATTAGCTCTGAATGTTTGATTTTCTCGAGTTAGTTGAAGAGCTCCATTATCAAAAAGTATAATATAGGAATTACCAACAAAAAAAATTGGATAATTATTTAGGAAATATATATTTTCCTTTAGAAGTTTATTTTCATAGATTTGAATATTTTCCACGGTTCCACTATTCTTAAAAATTAATACATCAATATTCTGATAGGAAAAAGTACTTTGTTTTATATTATTATTCAAATTAATTCCATTATTTTCTATAGTATTGTCAATAATATTGTCAAAATTTAAGGAAAAACCATTATAAAATATAAAAAATTTGTAAATCTCATAGAAATTCAAAAAATTATTAAGTATATCCTTTCTATTTTTACTGGAACATACTGGAAGGGGGAAAAAACTTTGATTTATTCCAGAGGATTCAATTTTTTTACTTTCAAATTCAAATTTATCCGTGGAATTATCGCCATCATTAATTGTAGTTAATAAACTTGAAATCATTTTTTTTAAATTCTCTAGTGATGATATTTCTATAGAACTACCTGTCAAATTATTTGTAAAAATATTTGTAATTTGTAATAAGATTAGAAGATCTAATTTTTTCTGATAAAGGATATTTTTTGTAGTATTAGTAATAGTTTTTAAGGAAATATTATTATCTAAGGCTGATTGAATAGCTATATTCTGAAATTTATAGGTGTCAATTGGAGGAATATAAAGAAATAATTGTTCTAGAAAATTTTCTATTTGAGTTTTAACCATTGAGTTTTCTATTTGTTTTAATTGAATTTTTAGTTTATTTACTATATTTAAAAGATAGGAAATTTCTTCTATAGTTATCACCTTGAATTGGAATTTATTTATATCTTTTGCAATAATATTAATTTTCTCATTATCTAGAAGTTTTAAAAGATTATTAAGCTGATTAATTCCATAGTTTAAATAGAAAAGATATATATCCTCCTCTGTTATTTTTTGATTATCCTCTATAAATGTATTATATCTTGTGGGATTCCATCGAAAACAAAAATAAAAACCTAAAAATATTGTAAAATAGGTGCATATAATGACAATATTAGGCGTATTAAATAAAAACATAGATATAAAAACTAAAATAATGGTTGTTAGAAATATAAAGGAATATAAAGTTTTATTAGGAAAATCAATTAAACTCTCCTTCTCTAAAGCGCATCTAATATAAAAAAACATAAAACAATCTTAAAAAACTATAATTAAGGAATTATTTATTTTTTATTACATAAGTTTTTATTACATAAGTTTTTATTACATAAATTTTTATTACATAAATTTTTATTACATAAATTTATAAAAGTACTAAATCGCCATATTTAAGAGATATAATTGAATTCATAGAAGAGTTTATTGTAATTTGATAGTTTTTATGAATAAGGAGAATATTACCAGTTAAAAGTTTAAATATATAAATGTTTTTATAGAAATAAATAGCTGTAGAGGGGAAATAAACTGGATCAATAGTTATTGGAAGTGAGGAAACAGGAATATAAAAATCATTCCAAGGAAAATTATTTAAATCTAAAATCTGAAGAGTATTATCGGATCCAGAGTTATTTTCATAGAAATACATCTTTTTAGAATTCATATCAAAGGTGAAATCCTGAAGTTTTAAGATATTTCCATCGGTTAAATCTATAGAATTAGAACAATTATCAAAATCTCTATAGGGATCTTTCTTTGATTCCATAGAACCATCTACGCTATCATTAAAAGAATCTATAAACCAATAAAAATATACTCCAAGAAAATATCCCAAAATACAACAAAAAACTATCTTTACTATAATGTTATCCATAATGAGCCATGGTGATTTTATAATAGGCGAAAATTGATCTAAATTATCCTTTTGTATTAGGGATCTTTCATTTATGTATTTCTTATAGAGACTATATTGAAAATTTAAAAAAAGAAGAAATAGAATAAGTGGTATTAAATGACAAAATAGAAATATATTGTTTCTATGTTTCAGTTTTTGGAGAATTTGAGTACAATTATTAGTTTGGGAAATTTCATTTTGAACTAGGGAAAACATTCGTAAAATTTAATAAAGAAGTATTAACAAAGCTTAAATTTTAAATTAAAACTTAAAAATCTATGATAGGGTTAAATATGGAAAATAATGAAAATATTAAGGAAATATGTAAAAATCTTATGGAAAACAAAAATTTTGAAAATCTCAATTTCGATTATGTTGCTTTTAGTTTTCAAAATTCTAAGGTTGAGGATATTCAATATTCTGGACTTTTAAATGCTGAAATTAATAAGATTCAAAAGGAATTACATATGGTAAAGTATAATAATCCAGTTTTTTGTAAAATAATTCATCAAAATAGGGAGCTAAGTTTTAATATTGAGGATATGGATCATTTTGCAAAGAATTTCTCTGAAATATTCGCTGAAAAATCTAAGGAAATAATTAATATTCCTCAGGATAAAGATTCTACAATTCCAAATTCAGAAAATATAATCGCTCAGGATAGTAATATTTTTACTACGGATTTATCTAGGAATCAAATAGTAGAAATAATAACTAAGGAAATTCAAAAATATAATAAAAACTTTCTTGTGGAAATAGGTATTACCGATAAATTAAAAAATAGTTCGCAATTTGTGAACTCTTTTGGTTTTAATTACGAAATAGACAATTTATATACTACTGTTACTCTTAGTCTTGTTTTCGAACAGGATGGTAAAAAATATACTAAATATAATGGATGGAAAATGAATAAGGATACTAATCTAAAGGAAAAAACTCAAGAGACCGTAGATAGTATTCTTTTACAAATCGGCGCCAAACCTATTTCCGGAGAATTTCCTTGTATTATTGATAAAAATATAGCTTCCTATTTTATTTCTGAAATTTTAAATTCTCTAGAAGGGGAAAATATTAATTGCGGTAATAGTTTTTTTAAAAACATGGAAAATCAACAAATAATGTACTCTTCTATAAATATAATATCAAAACCACACAGTGAATTTGGAAACTTCTCCTATAGTTCTGAAGGTATTCAAAATAAAGAATTCTTTGCCGTAGAGTCTGGAGTATTAAAGAATTTTTTTATGAACTCTCGATATGGTAGAAAATTTAATAAACCGGTTCAAATCTCTACTTCTATTTTTGTGGAAGCTCAGGAGGATTCTAAATTTGATTTAGGAAGTTTTAAGGATGGTTTTGTTATTACTGATGTAATTAGTGGTGATCTAAATGCAGTAACTGGAGATTTTAAGGCAAGTATAACCGGCTATATTCTAGAAAATAATAGAAAAATTCCGGTGAATAATGTGGTTATGTCATACTCTCTTCATGATTTAAAGGAAATGAAAATTTGTAATGACAAACCGGATAAAGAATCTGGATTCTCCTGCAGTAGTTTGTTCTTTCCAAACATAAAAATTTCATAGATAAAAATATTAAAAATAAACAATAATTATACTAGAAAAATATGTTATTGCAAAATAAAAATTGTAAATTAAAAAATAAAAAACAATTTATTGTAAAAAATAATACAATACTTTTATGAACATAGTAAATAAAATAAGTAAAACAAATAATAAATTAAGTATAATAAGTATATTAAAAAATGAAATAAATGAATTAAAAGAAACACAAAATGAATTAAATATTTTAGATGAGATAACAGATAAAATAAATGGGATGAAATCATTAGATCATAGTAATGGTAGTTTAAATGATACAATTAATTTAATTAGTGGAATAATAAATAAATTAAATAAAATATTAGAATATTTGAATTTAAAAGAAAAAGAAATTAAAAATTTTAAATATGATTTTAACAAAAATATAAGAGAAAAACTTCAACAAAAAAATAAGAATAATAAAATATTAGGAAGAATATCAACAATAAAATCTACAATGAAGAAAATGAAAGAAATTTTAGAAATTATTTATAAAGATAGGGAAATATTCTTTGAAAATTTAAAAATATTTTATGAGTTTTTTTATTATGTTAATTTTTTTCTAGATATGAATGAAAAAAATTTTATTACCAATGATGAGCAAGAGTTTTTAAATAAAAAAAAATATTTAAATAAATATAGTACTAAAATAACTCTTATTTTTAATCAACTAGGTTTGGAAGTAACAGATAGAAAGAATTTACTATTAAATATAATTGATAACATTCAAATTCTACAAAATAACGTTAATAAGGAATTAAATAATAGTGAAGTTAAAGAAACATTAAAAACTTTAAATTCTATAATAAAATCTATTGAAGATATTGCAAAAAATTTTGAAAATAATCCGTCAGATAAAATTTCAAAACTTAATACACAATTTGAAATGATTGAAACTTATTATGAAATTAAAAATATTAGAGAATATCCTGAAGACTCAATAATTAAAAAATTATTTGAATCTATTATTTTAGAAATATCAAAATATAATAAAAAAGAGAATGATAATAAATTATTAGATAATAAATTATTAGATAATAAATTATTAGATTTTTCAAAAGAGAAAGCAGAATCATTAACTGAAAAAGATGAAATATCCTTTGAAGAAATGGTAAGAAAGGAAAAATTACATGATTCATTAATAAATTATGTGAATTTTTTACCACAAGAATCTTTACCACAAGAATCATCAAAAGGTAGAAGCAATGAAGAAGAGGAAAATAATTTTTTAAAATCAATAATAGCAAAAATATATTTACATGATAATACAAAAGAATAAAAACTAAAAAATAATATAATTAAAATAATGTAACTAGAAAATAGGAAGGAAAATCTAGCTCTGATCACCTGAAAATAAGTTGGTTCTTCTCAGGAGCTTAATCTTCCTAAAAACAGAATAATATAAAAATTTTAAAATTTTGTTAATTTTAGATATTTCTATCTAGATACTTCTATCTAAATATTTCTATTTTGTGTGATGTTCTATAAGTTCTACGGGATTAAATTTATTATTATCAATAAAACATATATCTGGAATCATTTTGAATACTTTTTCAGCGATTTTATAACGACCTTCCTTTTGAGCAATAGCTTTCAAAATAGAATATATTTCCGGTAGAAATATGACATCATTTGCAGCATAGCTGATTTGAGAATCCGTTAAAGAATCATTTCCCCAATAGGAGGATTGTTCACCCTTATTTAGATCTTTTTTTAATAATTCTCTACATAATTCCTTTAGACCATGTTTATCGGAATAGGTTCTTGCAATTTTCGATAAAACTCTTGTGCAAATTACATTAGAAAGGGAAACATTTAGGTATTTTTGAATAATACCAACATCAAAACGGGCAAAGTGGAATAATTTTTCAATATCTTTTTTTTTAAGAAGTTTTTTGAGATTTGGACTAGCGTAATTTGCCGTAGGGAAGTGAATTAAATGAACTTCATTATCCAATAGAATCTGAACCAAGCATAATCTATCCCTAGAGGTTTGTAATCCTGTACTTTCCGTATCAATTGATATCTGTTTAGATTTTAAATTTAATAGAATTTTCTCTGGAATATCATATTTATGTAAAAATTTCTTAATATTATTTTCTTTACTCATAATTTATTATATCAAACTCTTTTATTTATGAAGTTTTATGAAATTTAAGAATTCTAAGGAGAGTTTTTATAGATAGTTTGAAAGTTGAAATATAAATTCTATAGAATTTTCCATTTTTTTAATAGAATAATTAGAATTTGGATAGGTTGGAAAAATTGATGAGGATTTTATAGGAAAAAATATAGAAATAGATTCCGAATTGAATTCTAAAGAATTGAATTCTAAAGAATTAAATTCTAAAGTTATTTGAAAAAAATTATCTACATATTGGTATTGCGCTACATTATATAAAAAGTCAAATATAAGTAAAATAAGTTCGTTATTTATAGCGTCAATTTTAATATATCTTTTAAGAGTATTTTGAATTTTATCTAAAGAATCTAAATCATGAATTTTTAGTATTAATTGATTATTTTTTAGATTTTTAATTTCTACTTTTTTCTTTTCTAATATTTCTGGACGAATAGCAATATTTTTATTATTAATATTTTTTAAAAAATCCTTAATTCTCTTAGGAAAACTAACACGATCATCCTTAGTATTCCATAGATTATCTAGTTCAACAATAGGAATCTTTGTATTTAGATTATGTTTATCAAATTCTGTAATTATTGCATCGTAGGAAGTTTTTTCCGGAAGAAAGTTTGAGAAATCAACCTCAAAAAAAGGATCAGGATTCGAGGGATCGGGATTCAATATATTAAATATTAAATTATAATCCTCCTTACTTTTCACCATTGCTAAAATCTTCATAGCCATAACATATTTTTTACTTATTAAGAATTCCTTAATTTTTAGAAATTTACATGAATTTCCAGTAAGATCGCTCTCTTTTTAAAAAAATAAATAGAAATATATAGACCAAAATTTTAAAAAATAGAATTTTCAATTGTGTAAAATATAAAAATTTACTAGAAGTTTAGATAGTAATTATGAAATTTTAAAGAAAAAAATGTTATATAATAGAAAATGTATAGAAATTCAAATAGTATTTTAGCTATAGAAAATATAGGAAAAGTTATAAAATTTGCCGGTTGGGTCGCCTCAAAAAGAGATCATGGAGGCTTAGTTTTCTTTGATGTTCGTGATGCTTTTGGTATTTTGCAGGTGGTATTTGATGAAGAAATGATTGCAAATAATGATTTAAGAATTCATCTAGAATCCGTAATCTCTATCGAAGGAGTGATCCAAAAAAGAGAGGATGATCAAATTAATGATAAAATACCCTCTGGAACCATTGAATTAAGAGCTCAAAAAATTACTATTTTAAGTTTGAGTGACACCCTACCTATTGAGATAAATAATAATAATATATCGGAGGAATTGAAGTTAAAACATAGAGTTTTGTACCTACGAGGAGAAAAAATGACTAATAATCTAAAAACCAGAGCAAAACTTTTAAATTTTTTAAGAAATAAGCTTACGAAGGATAATTTCCTTGAGGTTCAGACTCCTTTAATTACCGCAAGTTCTCCGGAAGGCGCTAGAGATTTTGTGATTCCAAGTAGACTACACCCTGGAAAATTCTATGCTTTACCCCAGGCTCCTCAAATTTTTAAACAACTTCTTATGGCCTCTGGAGTAGATCGATATTTTCAAATTGCTCCCTGTTTCCGTGATGAGGATGCTAGAAAAGATAGGTGTTATGGAGAATTTTACCAACTAGATTGTGAAATGAGTTTTGTGGAACAGGAGGATGTGCTTTCAGTTTTAAGAGATATTGCTCGAAGTGTTATTAAGGAATTTACCGGTAAGGAAAGTTCTATGGATCGACTAACCTATAGGGAATCCCTTGAAATTTATGGAAGTGATAAGCCAGATTTGCGTAACCCCCTAAGAATTGAGAATTTTTCTAAGGAATTTTTAGAAAGTGATATGGATATTTTTAAAAATTTAATAAAAAACGGATCTGTGGTTCGTGGTCTTAGAGTAAATTTGAATTTTGGTTCTAAATCCTTAAATAACTCTATGTGTAAAAATATTTTGATAAAAATTGAACAGGAATATAAATTTAAAATCGCCTATTTAATTAAAGAAGATGGAGAATTAAAGGGACCTTTGAGTAAGTTTTTGAAGGAAGAAATTATTAATAATAATGAAGTAATCTTTTTTGTTTGTGATAAATATGCGGAATGTAATAAAAAATTAGATATTTTGAGAAATTTTATACCTCATTTCGTTGAGTTTTTCCTAGATCCAAAGGATTTTAGATTCCTTGAGGTTGTGGATTTTCCTATGTTTGAAAAGGATGAAAAATCTATTACAGGGTGGCAATTTATGCATAACCCATTCTCTAAACCAAAGAATTTAAATGTGAATTCCATGGATGAAGTTGAGGCCAATCAATATGATTTAGTCTTAAATGGAGTAGAAATTTGTAGTGGATCTATTCGAAATACAAGTATTTCAGATCTTATTAGGTGTTTTGAAATTGTTGGAACTCCTGAATTCGAAGTTCGTGATAAATTCCACAGTATGATCTCTGGTTTTAAATATGGTGTACCTCCCCATGGAGGTTTTGCTATCGGTGTTGATCGACTTTTAATGATAATCTTAGATGAAGAAAATGTTCGTGAAGTTGTCGCTTTTCCTTTAAATACCAATGGAGTAGATCCTCTTATGCGTACTCCAAGCTTTCTATCAAAAAGGCAAATGACCGAATTAAAGTTAAAATAATTTAAATCCTATTAAGTGTTTTGAAATTGTTGGAACTCCTAGATGTTCTTGATAAATTCCACAGTATTGTTGGAACTCCTAGATGTTCTTGATAAATTCCACAGTATGATCTCTAGATAATCTTAAATGTTTCGTGAGGTTACTGCTTTTCCTTTAAATACCAATGGAGTAGACCCTCCTATGGGAACTCCAAGCTTTCTATTTAAAAGGCAAATGACCGAATTAAGATTAAAATAATGATAATCTTAGATGAAGAAAATGTTCGTGAAGTTGTCGCTTTTCCTTTAAATACCAATGGAGTAGACCCTCCTATGCGTACTCCAAACTTTCTATCAAAAAGGCAAATGACCGAATTAAAATAATTTAAATCCTATTAAGTGTTTTGAAATTGTTGGAACTCCTAGATGTTCTTGATAAATTCCACAGTATGATCTCTAGATAATCTTAAATGTTTCGTGAGGTTACTGCTTTTCCTTTAAATACCAATGGAGTAGACCCTCCTATGGGAACTCCAAGCTTTCTATCAAAAAGGCAAATGACTAGATTAAAATAATTTAAATCCTATTAAGTGTTTTGAAATTGTTGGAACTCCTAGATGTTCTTGATAAATTCCACAGTATGATCTCTAGATAATCTTAAATGTTTCGTGAGGTTACTGCTTTTCCTTTAAATACCAATGGAGTAGACCCTCCTATGGGAACTCCAAACTTTCTATTTAAAAGGCAAATGACCGAATTAAAATAATTTAAATCCTATTAAGTGTTTTGAAAATTGTTGGAACTCCTGAATTTGAAGTTCGTGATAAATTCCACAGTATGATCTCTAGATAATCTTAAATGTTTCGTGAGGTTACTGCTTTTCCCTTAAATACCAATGGAGTTGACCCTCCTATAGGCACTCCAGACTTTCTATCAAAAAGGCAAATGACCGAATTAAAATAATTTAGATCTTATTAAGTGTTTTGAAATTGTTGGAACTTCTAGATGTTCTTGATAAATTCCACAGTATGATCTCTAGATCCTATTAATTTAAATACCAATGGAGTTGATCCTCCTATGTATTTCAAGCTTTCTATTCAAAGGAAAATACTAAAAAATTTGATAGAAAATTATGTTATCCAATCGGGAGGAATGGAAATTTTCGGAATATTCTTAGGTGTTTTGAGATCTTCCTTAAGACTATCGATAATATTTATAACCTCAATTTGTAGCTTTTTTTTATTTAAAATTAATATTTTAGAAGCTTCTTTTAGCATATAAAATTTAAGACAGTTAACTGCTATTATTTCCATATTTCCTCCAAAATTATCTAGATTATTTTTTCTAGAATACATTAAAGTTGAGGCCATATTCCAAACAATATTTTCAATTTCTGCAGGAGAGAATCTAATACCAAATTTTTCAAAGGAAAAAAAATCATCTTCTATAGTTTTTAAAACATTTTTAATATTAAAATTTAATCTATCATTTTCTCCTTTTTTTAAATAAACCTCAATAATATGATTTAACTTGATTTTCATTAATTCTCTTTGGGATTGAATATCCGGAAGGTCTAAAACAATAAAAATTTCAGAAATTCTTCGTCCAATAGCATAGTCAATATTACTTCCATTAGTAGTAGCTCCAATGATCAATTTACCTAGGGACCCTTTATTTACAACTCTTTGTTTAATTCGATCAATTTGAAAAATCAATTCTGCAGCACCGGAAGATCTCTGCTTTTCACTAGTAGAAGGGGCCGCGGCATCAACTTCATCAATAAAAAGAAGAACCATATGTCCATCGGCGAGATATTTATCTAATATGTTAAAAAATTTGTTCATCTGAGAGGTTTTATCATCTCCGAATCGTTCAAAAAATGTTCCTGGAATAAAAACTGATATAATATATTGATTACTCTTAATTTGTTTTTTGATTTTAATAATTTGATTTTTAAAAATTGGATCTATTTCTGAAATTGAGGTTAAATCTGGGTTATTTTTTGTAATTTCCTCAAGTTTTTCTCGACATAATTTAAAAACCTGATAGAAAATAGTAGTTTTACCGGTTCCTGGAGGTCCAATTAAAAGAAAAGAAACACAGCTCATACTATCCTGAATAGAGGATAGAATACTTAAAATTATATCACATAGGTTATCGATTTCTCCTTGGCTATCGGTATTATGGTGGATTTTTAAATCCATTTTATTAAGTCTTTCTGGAGATTGATTTATGATATTATTGAACATTTTTGTATTTTTATTTTCTGAAATTTTTTCACCAATATAGTTTCCAAGTTTTTCCGTAACAGAATTAATTAGGGATGAAAAGATGATTTCTACCAATCCTGTTGTTAGAGAGTTATTTGAAAAATTCGGTATATTTTGTGAATTTTTTGTACAGCTTATAAGAAAATGCATGATCTAATTATATATATTTTTTTTAATTTATTGTAAATTTCACCTTGAAACCACTATTGATTTCAAAGTGTCTATAGCTGAGGGAAATAATTTGGAGATTATCCCCCCAAGATATGTATTAACCACTTTGTTTAAAAATTTGTAATTTTTTAAAAAAATAATAAAAATAACTTAGAATAAATAATTAAAACCTCCACTTAAAACCTTCATTTAAAACAAGATCATATATTTGATAAAAGTAATAAAATTAAAAATAAATAGAATAAATTCAAACTACTCTATTTTTCTAAAGAAACTAAGAATTATAAAGCCAGTGACCGTGGCAAAAATTAAAAATAAATATTGAATATTCTTTTTTTCTTCAATAATTTTGAGATTTCTCATGGAAATTTTTCTTGGAAATTTTTTCTAGAAACTAAAAATCTAAGAGTCTAAGGCTTTACTAATAAAAGCTTTATCTCCTTTCTTAACATATAAGGAAATTTTAAAATAAATAATTAAAACCTCCACTTAAAACAAGATCATATATTTGATAAAAGTAATAAAATCAAAAATAAATAGAATAAATTTAAACTACTCCATTTTTCTAAATAAACTAAGAATTATAAAGCCAGTGACCGTAGCAAAAGTTAAAAATAAATAGGATAGAGGTTTAATACTCTTATTTTTCTCAATGGTTTTCGGATTTTTCCTAGAACCTAAAATAACTAAAAACATAAAAACCTAAGCTTTACTAACAAAAGCCATTCGTTCCGTATTTATTTTAATTTTATCTCCTTCCTTAACATATTGAGGAACTTTTATAATTACACCATTAGTTAAAGTTGCAGATTTTTCCTGAGCGCTAGCACTTTGCCCCGGAAGATTTCCATTGGTAATTTCAACGGTACAAATTACGGTTTTTGGAGGAGTTACGGATATTACATTATCATTTTCATCAATTAAAAGAATGGCCTCACCACCTTCAGGAATGAATTCTGGATCACTAGGATTAGCAAACCTATATTCCTCTAAAGTTTTTGAGCAAAGAAAAACATAATCAATAGAATCCTTATATAATAGGGTCGCGCTATGTTCATAAATTTGAATAAATTCAATTTTTTCCTCAACTCTAAAGGTAATTTCTTTTTTTTGTTTTCTTTCAATATTTTGTAAAATTGTTCTCATAAAAGCTCCACCTTTTCCTGGTTTTACGTGGTCTGCTTCAATAACTTTGAATTTTGAACCTTCATATTCTATTAGATTTCCTGGTCTTAAATTTCCTGCTTCATCTTTCATTCTTAAATTTTAACATAATTTTATTTATAAGTTTTATTTATAAGTTTTATTTATAAGTTTTATTTATATTATTTTTTAAAACTTTATTTTCGAATTTTCTTTTATGAATAATTTATCTAGATAATTTATCTATTTTTTTATTTTTTAATTATTTCTTTAGGATTATTTTCCGTTTGAGGTTTTTCTATTTCTTCCTTTTTAACAGGTTCTTGAATTGGAGATTTTTTTATAAAAATATAACTAAAAAAAACTTTAATTTTTCTAGCTAAACAGCTAAAAAAACAACAGATAGAACAGAAAAAGGATTTTTTAGTTTTTGGACATTTTTCACTATCGGTTTCATCTTTACAGTTTTTACAATTTTCTAAAGTCTTAATATCGCAGGATTCTTTAGAATCCTTTAAGTCTGTTTTATTTTTATTATCAGGAGAAGTGTTTTTTATATTTTTATCATTTTTATCATCATTTTTTTTCACGATTTTACTATCTTTTTTTACTGTTTTATTACAACAAATGCAGTAGGCCATAAGTTTTATCATAGAAATATTTTATACTATATTTTAAAAAAATCTTTTAAAAGTTTATTTTCAGTTAAATGTTAAGTCAAATTAGAGAATCTTAATTTAAATTTATTATTAATTAAATATGTTTTTATATATCAAGAGTCAAAATATTATATCTGATTATTATGGAACATTTCTGCATAAACCGCAATTTATTTTTATTTTAGTTATTCATATAAACCTATCTATTTTTCTTATGATCTATAAAATTTTTAGGAAATATGATTATTTTGTAAAGAATCTTAAGGAAAAAGATTTTTATTCAAGATCTAAACATAAATCTCCCTATGTATTTTTTTTTCTTATATTTCCATCAATTTTCTTTCTTTTTTCCCTATTTGCTAATTTATTTTTTAATAATATTTATCTTTTTTTTCTCGGATTTCTGTTAACTATTCTTTTTTCATTTTTTTTATTAAAATATTTTGATTTTTCTATTATTTCTGACTCGATTATTAATAATTTTTTATTTCTCCCCTTAAATTTTTTCCTTATTACTCTTTCTACAATTATTGATAATAGTATTTATTTTATAAATTTTTTTATATTTATAGTTTATTTTTTTCTAATTTTATTTGTAATAATATTTATGAAAATTTCGCAAATTGAAGAGAAAAAAAAATTTAATAATAGGGTTTTGCAATATTGCCAGGGAGTTAAGGTCGAAAAATATATTTCTCAGAAAAGAAAAGAATAAATCCGATTTTATAAAATAAAAAAAAGGAATTTTTTTTTCTAAAAATAGTCAAAATTATAGAATTTTATACAATTTAATATAAATTAATTAACTTTTTCTATCTTTTTAAATTTTTTTTTACTAAATTCTGTTAAGATTAATTATAAAGATCTTTTTGATTTTTAAAATGTCTCTATCGTCTAGAGGTCCAGGACTTCGTGCTTTCACCGCGACAACGTGGGTTCAAATCCCACTGGAGACACCAAAAATTTTCTATTATTTTTTTAAAACTTTAAATCTTCTAAGTTTTTTAGGAAAATTAATTTCAAGAAAATTGAATTATTTACAAATAAAGTTAAAACGATGAACATCTCCTTTGATTCTGTTCAAATTAGATTGTCAAGGATTTTCATTTTTCCACCTCGACAACGTCGACAATGTCGACAACCTGGGTTCAAATTCCACTAGATACTAAAAATTTCAAGATTTCTAAGTTTTTTAGGAAAATTAATTTCAGCAAAATTAATTTCAGGAAATTTAATTTCAGGAAATTTAAATTATTTACCAATAAAGTTAATGGCGACGATAAACATCTCCTTTGATTCTGTACGACTAGAACTTGGTTTAAAACAGGAAACAAATTTAAAATATTTTTTACAGGTAGCTACAAAAAGGTCAAAATCCTCTCCAAGAAAAATTTTAGTAATAAAATTTCCTCCTCTATAAAGTTTTGTAAAACATATATCTAGGGCGCGCTGGCAGAGATGAATAGTTTTCATATGATCAACAAACATATTGCCAGAAAAGTTTGGAGCCATATCACTACAAATTACATTCATTTTCGGTAGGTTCCTTATAATATTATCGTCATAAATATCTCCAGCAACAAAATCTACACCCTTAACGGAAAAAGTATCTAGGATATCAATAGCAAAAATTTTTGGAGTTATTTTAATTAAAAACTGACTCCAACCACCAGGGGAAGCGCCAAGATCTAAAATTATATCTTCTTTTTGAAAAACCTGATATTTTCTTTGAATTTCCTCGATTTTAAAATAGGCTCTAGATATATAATTATTTTTTATTCTATTTTTTACAAAAGGATCCTTTCCTTGTCTATCGGTCCACCATGACATTTTATAATTCTATCAAAACTATTTAAAATTGTTATTATTCTGAAACTATATTCAAAATTTTAAAGAATTATATTATTTTTAATGATTTAAATATATTTCCTGTTAAAATTCTTCAATGTTAATTTGCTCAGAGATAAAGCCATATTTTTTCTCACCTAAGGAAAGAAATAACTCCCTAGAACTATTAGAGAAAAATAATATTAATCATGAAAATAAAGAGTTAATTCATAGGATTTTAAATGAGGATTTTAGTCCTCTCCTCAAATTTATAATGTGTTATCAGTTTTGTTTACCAATTATTCTAATTATATTAAATGCGATTCTTACAATATTTATGACCTATAGAATACAAAAAATTACAAATCTTCTAAGCAATTTTGATAAAGATGCTATTAAATTTATAGAAAATAAAAAAGTACAAGATCCCAGTTTAAATTGTGGAGTAAATGAAAGTGAAATGTTAGAATATTTTAACAAACACTATAGTATTAATTTTGAATTTTATCAAACTTTAAAAAATACCTTTAAATTACTTATAAATTCAGAGTTGATTAAACCAAATTATCTAGAGATTCCTAATGTTTCTAAAAAAGAACTTAATATATATTTTATTTTTATTTCTCTTATTTTTGTATTTTTACAATTAATTTTATTTTCAGTTTTCCGTATTGTTTGTTTTATGGCTCAGGCAGAATTTCGTCGAATTTTCTTTCCAGAAATTTTAAATTCTTTAAATAAAATAAGCCCCTATAGAGCGGCAAATTTTCTTTATACCATCGTAGGAACTATGGAACATTTTTACACCAATCTCTATCAACTGTTTCTCTATGGATTCAATTTTATATATTGTATATTCATATTCTTTAAGGATATGGATTCAAATATTTGGAAATGTTTAATAATTCTTTGGTTAATCAGTTTATTAGTGGTTGGAATTATACTTGGTAAAATGGATAAAAAATCAGATATTGAATCTCAAATTAAGGTTATTGAGGGAGCTAGTTTAGGAAATCCAGAAATGCAAATTTTCTATAAATATTTCTCTAATATGCAGAAGAGTTATGATGATCTTATTTCTCTTAATAGAATATTTAAAATCCGTACGGAAATGAGAGTTTTATATTTATTATTATTTTCTACTTTAATTACATCGGTAGTTATAGGTTATGCTATTCACAATATTGTAAATAAAGATAATTTTTCAAAATTTTTTATTTATATTAATATGGCTCTAACTATGTTTCAGTTTATTCCTGATAAAGTAGCAAAATTGATTAACTTAACTACAATTATGAAAGCTACATTTTTGAAAATAAAACAAAAGGAAAAAAATTATTTAATTTTAAATTATGAGGAAGCTCAAAAAACTGCCCTTGAGGAAAATATTGAGTGTCAGGATTTTTCTGATATAAATTGTTATTTACAAAAGAAATTTTTTGGAAAAGTCATATATGATAAAAAAAAGAAGGTATTTTTTACGGAAAAAAGAACTCGAATTGGCAAAATAGAAAAAATTTCTTTACAGGATATATCCTTCTCCTATGATGGTGTTAAGATTCCATCCCTTAAAAATAAATTTAACTTAAATGTTGAAAAAAATACAAATGAAGGAAAGTTAATTTTGATTCTTGGACCTTCTGGATCAGGTAAAACCACTATTTTGAAAATTATTTTAGGATACTTAAAAATTAATGGTCATATTCTTATAAATAATATTCCTATTACGGAAATTGACCTGGATAATTTCTATGAAAGATCAATTCTCTGCTTTCAGTTTATTAAATTTCTTCCCGGTAATCTAAAGGATTCAATTGGAGATATAATAAGTGATAAAATAAGACAAAAAGCTAAATTAATTAATAATATAAATAAAAAACTCTTTGAAAACTCTCCAGAGTATAGAATTATTAAACAGGATCTTTTAAATCCTATTGGATTCAGTGGATCTTCTAAATTTTTCTATAATACAGAGGATTTACACAAGGTTTTAATTTTAAGGGCTATTCGTAAGGCTGGATTAGAACCCTTTGTTGAAAAAATGGAAAAGGGTATTGAGACAAATATTTTAGATAATGGAGAAAATCTATCGGGTGGTATGCGTCAACGAATTGCTATTGCTCGTATGTATGTAAAGCTTTATTATCTTGAAATTTTAGATATTAAACCATCGGTTATTCTTTTAGATGAAATTACCGCCTCTCTAGATGAAAACTCAAAACTAGATATTATTAAGGATATTATTAAAATAAAGGATAAATATAAGGTTTTTGTATTTTTTATAACTCACGATGTTAACTCTATGCAGAAAATTATGATTGATAAGAAAATGAAAGATGTTTTTGTTCTTTTTGTTAGTTTGAAAAAAATATATTTTGATCTTTTTGAAACTCTAGAGTCCAATAATCCTGAATTTATTAAATTCTTACATAAAAAGAAAAAATAATGTCTTAGGTAATATATTATATGCACTAAAGATATAGAAACTAAGGTTTTCTAAAATAGGTTTCCTAAACTAAGGTTTTCTAAACTAAGGTTTGCTAAACTAAGGTTTTCTAAACTAAGGTTTTCTAAACTAAGGTTTTCTAAACTAAGGTTTTCTAAAATAGGTTTTCTAAACTAAGTTTTCTAAACTAAGGTTTTCTAGAATAGGTTTTCTAAGGTTTTCTAAACTAAGGTTTTCTAAACTAGGTTTTCTAAACTAGGTTTCCTAAACTAGGTTTTCTAAACTAAGGTTTTCTAGAATAGGTTTTCTAAGGTTTTCTAAACTAAGGTTTTCTAAACTAAGGTTTTCTAAAATAGGTTTTCTAAACTAGGTTTTCTAAAATAGGTTTTCTAAAATAGGTTTTCTAAACTAAGGTTTTCTAAACTAAGGTTTTCTAAACTAAGGTTTTCTAAACTAAGGTTTTCTAAACTAAGGTTTTCTAAACTAAGGTTTTCTAAACTAAGGTTTTCTAAACTAAGGTTTTCTAAACTAAGGTTTCCTAAACTAGGTTTTCTAAACTAAGGTTTCCTAAACTAGGTTTTCTAAACTAAGGTTTCCTAAACTAAGATTTTCTAAAATAGGTTTTCTAAAATAGGTTTTCTCAACTAAGTTTTCTAAACTAGGTTTTCTAAACTAGGTTTTCTAAACTAAGGTTTTCTAAACTAAGGTTTTCTAAAATAGGTTTTCTAAACTAAGGTTTTCTAAACTAGGTTTTCTAAACTAAGGTTTTCTAAACTAGGTTTCCTAAACTAGGTTTTCTAAACTAGGTTTTCTAAACTAAGGTTTTCTAAACTAAGGTTTTCTAAACTAAGGTTTTCTAAATTAAGGTTTTCTAAATTAAGGTTTTCTAAACTAAGGTTTTCTAAACTAAGGTTTTCTAAACTAAGGTTTTCTAAACTAAGGTTTTCTAAAATAGGTTTTCTAAAATAGGTTTTCTAAAATAGGTTTTCTAAAATAGGTTTTCTAAACTAAGGTTTCCTAAACTAGATTTTCTAAACTAAGGTTTTCTAAACTAAGGTTTGCTAAACTAAGTTTTCTAAACTAAGGTTTCCTAAACTAAGGTTTTCTAAACTAAGGTTTTCTAAACTAAGGTTTTCTAAACTAAGGTTTTCTAAACTAGGTTTTCTAAACTAAGGTTTTCTAAACTAAGGTTTTCTAAACTAGGTTTTCTAAACTAGGTTTTCTAAACTAGGTTTTCTAAACTAGGTTTTCTAAACTAGGTTTCCTAAACTAGGTTTTCATATAACCAAATATTTCTGAAAAGAGGTACATGGTATACAAATTTTTAACATTTCTGCAAAAGCTGCACGGGATGCTAATTTAAAGGCCAAAGTTGTAAAGTCCACTTTCTGTATTGCTCCATCATATAATAATTTCAAAGTCAATTACCTGAAAATACATAATTAGTCTATTATTCTTAAAAATAAATCTAGAATCTCTCTTTAAAGGATTTGTTTCTATAGAAATAATTAAAATTATTTAGAAAGATTTTTCTTTAATTGTTCAACAACATGTTCAGGAACTAAAGCATAATGAGCTAATTCCATGTTATAGTTTGCCTTTCCTTGAGTTTTTTCTCTCAAGATATTAATATAACCAAACATTTCCGAAAGAGGTACATGACATACGATCTTCTGATAGGTTTGATCCTCTTCTACTTCTACAATTCTTCCTCGTTTAGAGTTTAAATCACCAGATACTGGTCCAAAAAACTCTGTCGGAGTTGTTACGGTTACTAACATGACAGGTTCTAGAAGTTTTACTTCAACCTTTTTTAACATTTCTGCAAAAGCTGCACGAGAAGCTAATTCAAAGGCCAAAGTTGTGGAGTCTACTTCGTGTGTTGCTCCATCATATAATTCAACTTCAAAGTCAATAACTTGAGAATGCATAATTGGTCCATTCTGAGCAGCAGTTTCAATACCCTTTTTAATAGATGGTACGAATTCCTTAGGAATAGCCATTCCAGCAATACTGTTCTTGAAAATAAAACCAGAACCTCTCTCTAAAGGCTTTGTTCGTATAGAAAGAACAGCGAATTGTCCCTGTCCTCCACTTTGCTTCTTGTGAGTATAGGTCAAATCACCACTGGTGGTAATAGTTTCACGATAGGTAACCTTTGGATTTCCAATTTGTACCTTAATTTTATATTCTCTAAAAAGAATATCTACCTTAATTTCCAAATGCAATTCTCCCATTCCGGAAATAATAATCTGCTTACTTTCTGGATCAATAGAATAAGCAAAGGATGGATCTTCCGAAGCTAGAACATGTAAAGCCTCCGATAGTTTATCGTAATCACCCTTAGTTTCTGGAGTAATAGCCAAATTAATAACTCTTTCTGGAATATCTAAGCTTTCCAAGGAGAATTCATCGTTTGTTGACCAGAAGGTATCTCCCGTTAATAAATTTTCACTACCAATGAAGGCAACTAGATCACCGGCTTGACTATTTTTAATTTCCTCTCTTTTATTAGAGTGCATGATCACCATTCTTCCCAAACGGAATTTTCTACGATTTCTTGGATTGAAAAGCTCCATACCTGTTGTAATTTCTCCGGAATAAATTCTTACGAAAGCTAAACTTCCAGCATATTTATCCTTTACAACCTTGAAAACATATCCACATACTTGACTTTTAATATCCGCTTCAACAACACGAGTTTCCTTATTAATATTTGTAGCAATTACCTGTTTTTCCTTTGGACATGGAAGATATCTTACCATAGCATCTAAAAGAGTTTGAACACCGGCATTTTTATAGGAAGAACCACATAGAATTGGAATAAATTTATTTTTAATTGTTCCAACTCTTAATAGATAATGAATTTCTTCTTCCTCGAGGTTTCCTTCCGCAATAAACTTCATCATTAGATCATCATCCTCGGAGGAAATATCTTCTAAAAGTGTAGAACGAGCTTTTTTAGCCTCCGCTTCCATTTCGGAAGGAATATCAAGAATTTGATAGTTTTCACCTAATACTCCACTCCATTTATAATATTTCATTGTTATTAAATCAATTACTCCAGTGAAATGATTTTCCGCTCCAACGGGTAACATGATAACTACCGGTGTTACATTTAATTTCTCTCTAATGGTTTTAACGCAATTATTGAAATCTGCACCTAAACGATCCATTTTATTGATGAAAATTAATCTTGGAACTTTATATTTTGTAGCCTGTCGATTTACGGTTACGGTTTGAGTTTGAACACCGGAAACACTTTCAAGAACAATAACAGCGCCGTCTAATACTCGAAGAGATCTTTCTACTTCAATAGTGAAATCCACGTGACCAGGAGTATCAATAATGTTAATTACGAAATCTTCCTTTTTATTATTAATTGGAACACTCCAGTTACAATGTGTTACGGCGGAGGTAATAGTAATTCCTCTTTCCTTTTCCTGTTCCATCCAGTCCATGGTTGAAGCACCATCATGAACTTCCCCAACCTTTGAGTTTATACCTGTATAGAAAAGAATTCTTTCCGTTGTAGTAGTTTTTCCAGCATCAATATGGGCAATAATTCCAACATTTCTTGTTTTTAAAATTTCCGTATCTTTCGGACTAAAAGCCTTAAATCCGTTATATAAATTATTTATAGTTTCTGACATAAAATTACCATGAAAAGTGAGCAAAAGCTTGGTTTAGATCGGCGGTTTTATGAAGTTTTTCCTTTGCGCTAACCGCAGCACCAAGATTTTCATAGGATTGATTTAGTAATTCAGTTAATACTACAGTACATGGTTTTCCTTGAGAGAATGCTAGATCTCTAAAGGTTTTTACGATTATAGTTATAGCTCTTAAAGGTCTTTCTTCAACCTTAATTTCCTTTGGAACTGAATAGGTATTTCCACCAAATCTTCTTAGTACGACTTTTTTCTTTGGAGCTACATTTTCTATGACTTTTTCAAAGAAAGCTAAAGGTTCTACATTTTGCTTTTTAGCACCATTTTCCACGGATTCATAACAAATTCTTTCCGCTATAGATTTTTTTCCATTTAACATTACCTTATTAATGAATTTTGAAAACAACACATTATTAAATTTCCTATCAGGATTAATATGTCTCTTCTCCGAACATCTTCTTCTCATAAAAATTATAATAACATAAAATTTCATAGTATAGTGAATTTTCTTTAATTTGAAAGTTAAATACTAAAATTAAGCAACTATAATTCATAATTAAGCATAAATAATAGAGTTTTAAAGTAAATTTTTAAAATTCAAGAGGAAAAAAATAAAAATATCTTAAACCAAGTTTTATAATTAAGTTATGGATCAGGTTTTGGACCAAGTTCTGGAAATCAAGTTATGGACCAAGTTTTGGAAATTAAGTTGTGGACCAAGTTCTGGACCAAGTTTTGGACAAGTTCTGGACCAAGTTTTGGATAAGTTTTGGAAATTAAGTTTATGGACCAAGTTCTGGACCAAGTCTTGGAAATTAAGTTGTGGACCAAGTTCTGGACCAAGTTTTGGATAAGTTCTGGAAATCAAAGTTGTGGACCAAGTTTTGGACAAGTTCTAGACTAAGTTCTGGAAATCAAGTTTTGGACAAGTTCTGGACCAAAGTTCTAGACTAAGTTTTGGAACCAAGTTCTGGACCAAGTTCTGGAAATCAAGTTCTGGACTAAGTTTTGGAAATTAAGTTTATGGACCAAGTTCTGGACCAAGTTCTGGACTAAGTTTTGGAAATCAAGTTCTGGACTAAGTTTATGGACCAAGTTCTGGACCAAAGTTCTGGACCAAAGTTCTAGACTAAGTTTTGGAACCAAGTTCTGGACCAAGTTCTGGAAATCAAGTTCTAGACCAAGTTCTGGAAATTAAGTTGTGGACCAAGTTCTGGACCAAGTTTTGGATAAGTTCTGGAAATCAAAGTTGTGGACCAAGTTTTGGACCGAGTTTTGGACAAATTCTGGAAATCAAGTTCTGGACTAAGTTTTGAAAATCAAGTTTTGGACTAAGTTCTGGACCAAAGTTCTGGACCAAGTTCTGGACCAAGTTTTGGATAAGTTCTGGAAATCAAAGTTGTAGACCAAGTTTTGGAAATTAAGTTTATGGACCAAGTTATGGACCAAGTTTTGGAAATCAAGTTCTGGACTAAGTTTTGAAAATCAAGTTGTGGACCAAAGTTCTGGAAATCAAGTTGTGGACCAAAGTTCTGGACCAAAGTTCTGGACTAAGTTTTGGAAATTAAGTTCTGGACTAAGTTCTGGAAATCAAGTTGTGGACTAAGTTCTGGAATAGAATTAGAAATTTCCATTAATTATAGTTAGGTTTTGAATAATAGATTTTTAAAGTTCAAGGAGGAAAAAATAGAGTTAATAGTAGGAATATCTGGAATAAAATTAGAAATATTTTTAGTTTCATAATTAAAATTTAAAGTAGTGAGTTCAATCATGAGATCTAGAGTTTTAAAGTCGAAGGAGGGAAAATGTTTTGGAATCTCCTTTATAGAAATTCCAGTTTCTATGATTTTTATAGCACTTTTAGGACCAATTTTTGGAATACCAGGAATATTGTCCGAGGAATCACCACAAAGGGCTAGAAATAGAGGAATGTGCTCTGGATAAACTTTCATTTTTTTAAATACATCCTCTCGAGTAAAAATTTCCTTAGTAAAGGGATTAAAAACTTTAATATCTCTTTGAACTAATTGAAGAAGATCCTTATCGCTTGTTAAAACTGTAATATCAGAATCCTTATAATGATGACAAAAACTTGCAATGATATCGTCAGCCTCATATCTTAGATGGTATTGAGTTTGTAAACCAATTTTTCTACAAACATCCTCTGCGAGATTTAACTGAACAACGAGGCTTGAGTCTGATCTTTTTCTATTACTTTTATATTCTGGAAATATATCCTTACGGAAATTTAAGGAACATCGGTCAAAAACTGGAATTATAAGAAAATCCCTATGGAAGTTTTGAGAAATAATATCCTTAATAATCTTACAATAGCCATATAATCCATTAACATTTATACCATCTTCTGTGAATTGCTCTGGTCTGGCAAAAAAATATCGACATAGTATAGAATTAGAATCTAAAAGGAAAATTTTCATATAATTATTGTAGTTGATTAGAGGAAATTATATCTTTTCCCTAGGCTTTCATATTGCTTAAATAAAGTCTGAGTATAATTAGAAGTGTTAAAAAGATTAATTTATAAAATAGTTTACAAACTAGTTTACAAACTAGGAAATATTGTAGTTCAAAACTATAGAAGGTTAGTAAAATCAACCTATTTAATTACTTTCTGTTATTTTGTGATTTATTATATATCTTCCCTTATATTGATTATTATTTTAGTAAAGGAAAAAATATACTCCTTAGAAAATCTAAATAATATTTTTATATTTCTATTTAAAAATTTTACTTCCTTTATTTATTTGAGTAAACTATTGATAAAATTTTCCTTTCCACTTAAATTATGGAGTTTATTTATAGTTATTCTATTGAATTTAATAAATTTTTCCCTAATTCCACTGTTGGTATTTAATTTGATTAGATTTCCTATAAACTGGAGGAAAAATAAGATATTTTGGATAGTCCAGTATTCATGTAATTTAATACCTATTTATGTATTTATTTATTTGATTTCCCTAAAAATTGATAGTAATTATAGAGTCCTATTCTCTCCAGTTTTTTGCTTAGTGCAGAATTTTATTATTAATAATTATATGATTTCCTTAAAATTTCCTAGAGACCATCAAAATTCTATAAACAGTAAAAGAGATAAGATATTTTGGATAGTTTTTAATTTATTATGTTTAATGTTTATTTATGGATCTATTCGAATGAATCTGTTTCGATGAATTTATTCAGATGAATCTATTCAGATGAATCTGTTCAGATGAATCTGTTGGATTTTTAGTATTAAAATAATAAAATAAATAGAGTTTTGATGGAGTTAATTCAGAAATGCGTGGTATAGTTAGAAGTGTTAAAGAAATTCTATAGAAAACTGAAAAATTTTATTTTAAAAAATTTTATTTTAAGAAATTCTATTTTTTCCAACTTTATAATTTTTTGTTATTTTGTAGGATATTATCTATGTTCTTTTATTTTAATGGTTTATACATTTTGGTTATCTAATATGAAAAATATTGATAATATTAATGAAACTATTTATAATCTTCAAATTAATGAAACTATTTATAATCTTAAAAGTTTCCAAAATCCCTTAGTATTATTTTGTAATTTTTATACAGGATTTCTGCATATTTTTGAGATATCAAATCAAAATCAAGATGATTTTTTTTTCTTTTTTATTTTATCTCTATGTTTAGTAAATTTTTCTCTAATTTTCCTTATTTTATTTAATTTTAAATCCATAAATTTCAAAAATAAACAGGTTAAAAACTGGATGATATTAAACCTAATATTTTTTATTTGCCTCTATTGTTTTGTATTATTTTTATTAAAAATTTTGTTATAAGATTTAAAGAGTTTATGATAAATTGTAAACAATCTTCGATTAAACAATCTTCGAAGAAGGAAGAAGATTTTGAGATTATACTTTTGGAGAATACCTTTTATTTTCGAAAATTTTTTTAACCTTTTTTTCTTATTTTTCTTAATTAGTTTTTTTGATAATTCGAGTTATTGAAAATTTTTCTATAGAAATTTTTAATATGCGGATCAAAAAGGAGAGTTTTTCTTTTTATCTATGGTTTCTGTTGTGTTTTTTTCAAATTTTTTGTTAGGAAATTTAAAGAGTTTATGATAAAGTATAAAGTGTATATTATTGCTAATTCTAGGAAATTTGACTCTTCCCAATCATTGATTGAACAATCTTCCATTGAACAATCCTCGATTGAACAACCTTTGATTGAACAATCCTCGATTAAAGAATCCTTGATTAAAAAATCTTGGATTTTTTTTCAAATTTTTTTTTAGCACTTTTTATCTTCTTTTCATTAATTAGTTTTTTTGATAATTTGAGTTATTGGAAATTTTTCTTTTTATCTATAGTCTCTTTGGTATTTTTTATTATAATTTTTACTTTTTTTCTTTGGAGTTTTAAAAATATTGTGACAGCTTTTAAAAATTTCTTTATATTGTTTTTATATCTTCTTGTTTTATTTTTTCCTAATGGTTATATGTTTTTTATTTAATTTTAAATCCATAAATTTCAAAAATAAATAGGTTAGAATTTGAATTTATTTGCCTCTATTTTTTTGTATTATTTTTATTAAAAATTTTGTTTTATGATAAAGTATAAAATGTATATTATTGCTAATTCTAGGAAATTTGACTCTTCCCAATCCTTGATTGGAGAATCCTTGATTGAACAATCTTCCATTGAACAATCCTTGATTGGAGAATCCTTGATTGGAGAATCCTCGATTGAACAATCTTTGAAGGAGGGAGAAGATTTTGAGATTATGCTTTCGGAGGATGATAAATCCTTTATTTTCGAAAATTTTTGTTTATCATTTTTTTCCTTATTTTTCTCCATTAGTTTTTTTTATAATTTGAGTTATTGGAAATTTTTCTATAGGAATTCTCAATATCCGGATCAAAAGGGAGAATTTTTCTTTTTATCTATGATTTCTGTGGTATTTTTTCTTATAGTTTCTACTTTTTGCCTTTGGAATTTTAAAAATATTGTTATAGCCTTTAGAAATTTTAAAAAAATATTATTTACCTGGTTATTTCTCTTTTTTGTTACATTTTTTTTCTTTGTTTTTTGTTTTTATTATAAATTTGGAAAAAGTATTACCGGAAATACTAGGAGAGATATTATCTATAATAATTTCGATAAACTATTTAAGGAAATAATTATATCTTTATTTGTTTTTAATATGATATTATGTTTTGGAAACCTTATAATTAAGGATTTAAGAAAGGTATATTTAGTATTATTTGTTATTATATATATTTCTATACTTATAATCTTATTTTTTACAAGGATTAGGAATGATTATTCAGAAGTATAATATTAAGTATTTATTTTTTGAAAGTTTAAAATCTAGAAAAAGCTTTATAAAATTTTCTTTTTTATTAATAAATTTATTTTTTTTAGTTATTAATATAGTTTTACCTATATATATTTTCCAAATTAAGGAAAGAGTTCGAGCAATAGATATTCTTATTATTTCTAAAATTCTAATTATGATATTTTCAATTTTATTTCTATTATTTATTTATTTATTTTGTCCTTATTTTGTTCAATCCTTTATGAAAAATAATATATTTTTTATTATAGCTAATTTTCTTATGGTAATTAGTTTTATTCTATCCTTTATGTTTTTTCAAATTTTATCGAATAAGCCAAATTTAACTCGAGATAATATAGAAAATCTTAGAATTTATATTAAAGAAAATCTTAAAGCCTTTAATTCTATTATAATTTTTTTTCTAATCAATTTCTTTATAATAATTATTTTAAGTTTATTTCCTATAATTCAAAGTACTAAAACCATTTTATTTATTTTTTTAATTTTTTATACAATTATTTTTTCCTTAAGTTCCTTTTACTTTATTGTAAAACAACTTTAAATTTTGTAACATTTTTTTAATTTATTTTGCTATAATAGAGAGATGGTTTCAGGACATTCCAATGTTGAACATTCTAATGTTGAATATTTCAATATTGAAAATTCTAATATTATTTTCTATTATTATCCACTATGTCCTATTTCTAATAAATTATTAATAGTTTTTAAAATGATAGATATATCAAAATTTCTTAATATAGAAGAGGTTAAAATAGTTTCCCGTCAAAGTGTTCAAAAACTTCCAAATATATATTTCCAATATCTACCGATCCTATATATTCCAGATAGGAATGTTTACCTGAGAGATTCAAACTCTATACTTAATTTTCTATCGTCGGTTATTAATCATGATATATTAAAAAATTGGAAAGAGGATAGGGAAATTCAATTTTTTGAACAATTTTTTGATCAATATATGTTCTTTGATATTTATAAATATGCTATTTTTGAAAAAACTCAGAAATTAATTCTTTATAATAATTATTTTCCTAATAATGAAAATGTAAAAATCGGTGTAAACAATATTAAATACTACCTTGATTTTTTTGAAGAAAGATTTAAATTTAAGGATTGGGTTCAGAATAAATTTTCCATTAGTGATATAAGCTGTTTTTCCTTTATAGCAGTTTTAGATTATTGTTTTTTTCTTTCCTGGTATAAATATCCTAATATAAAGAATTGGTATCGAAGAATGAAGTCAAATAGGGAGATGAATTTTATTTTACAACAAAGAATTCCAAATTTTCTACCTCCAGCCCATTATGAAACTATAGATTTCTAAAATATATTTCAAAAAAATTTTAATTTCTATCTTATAATGAAAAGGTGAAGAAAACTATAAAACCAGATGAAAAACAAAAATCAAAAAAGGGAGAAAAAACTATAACAAAAAAAGAAGAAAAAACTATAACAAAGAAAGTCTATATCCCTGGAGAAAATACTCGAAAAAACCTATTTATCGTAGAGTCTCAGGGAAAAGTTAAAACAATTGAGGAATTTCTCGGTAAGGATTTTAAAGTAATTGCAAGCTTTGGCCATATATGTCAATTAAGTAAAACCGTTGATGGAGTAACCATTGATGAAAAAGGAATTAATTTTAAATGGGAGGAAGATAGTAAGAAAATTGAAAAAATTCTTAATAATTTACATGGTATTGAAAAAATATATCTTGCTACGGACATGGATCGTGAAGGAGAAGCTATTGCTTGGCATCTTCAGGAATTAGTTCGAAAAAATAAATTTCCTGGAGTAATTTGTAGAATATTTTTCTTTGAAATTACTAAAAATGCAATTCTAGAATCTATAAAAAATCCAAGGGATGTAGATATGAATCTTGTAAATGCCTATCTAACAAGAGTTGGACTAGATCATCGAGTTGGATTTGCTGTATCTCCTGTTCTATGGAGAAAACTTCCTTCCTTTAAGGGGCAGTCCGCCGGAAGAGTTCAAAGTCCAGCCCTACGACTTATTTCCGAAAGAGATTTTGAAAGAAATAATTTTAAAAAAACACTTTATTATTCTATGGAAGCTAATTTTAACTGGCAAGATAACATGTTCGCTGGAAAATTAATAGAAATGGATAACTTTAAAATCAGTGATCACCACGAGGATCGAGAAAAACTTGAAGATCTTGAGGAAAGACTAAAAACTCAAAAAAATTTCACAATTTTAGAAATAAAAAAGAAAAATATTAAGGAAAATCCAAACCCTCCTTTTATTACATCAACTTTACAACAGGAAGCTAACAAATTTTTAAACTTGAAAATTGCAGAAATCATGAAAATCGCCCAGGAACTTTATGAAGGTGTGGAAATTCATGGAGAAAACAAGGCTCTAATTACCTATATGAGAACCGATAGTTTAAATATTTCTAAGGATGCCATGAAGGAAATCCGTAGTTTTATTAAGGAACACTATAAAAGAGAATTATCTAATGAAATTAATACCTATAAAAATAAGGTAAAAAATGCTCAAGAAGCCCATGAATGTATTCGTCCAATTTATATTCATTTAACTCCCGATAGTATTCAAAGTCAACTAACACCAAATCAATTTCGAATTTATGATTTAATTTGGAGAAGAACCGTAGCTTGCCAGATGATTTCTGCGAAAAAAGAACAAATTTCTGCAATTATCTCAAGTGAGATTTGTAAATTTAAAACTACTACAACTATTATTCGTGATCCAGGATTTCTTACACTTTTTGAAAGTGTTATTCCAAAAAAATTTCTACCTATGAACGAGGGAGATGCTGTAGCTCTTCTCAATGCCGTTGTTAAAAACCATGAAACTCAACCTCCCTTTCGATTTACGGAAGCTTCTCTCATTCAGGAATTGGAAAAATATGGCATTGGGCGCCCTTCAACCTATGCAACAATTATTGAGGTTTTACAGGTTCGAGAATATGTTGCAAAACAGCAAAAAGCCTTTGAGGTAAAATTTAAGGGAGCTCTTATATGTTGTTTTTTGAAAATATATTTTAGTAAATATTTGGATTTTGACTTTACCGCTCAGATTGAATCTATTCTAGATGATATTGCCAATGGAAAAGTAAATTATAATGATATTTTAATAGATTTTAATAGAGAATTAGAGGCCTATGTAGCTAAGGTTTCCGTAATTAATAATATTGAAATTAATGACTCCTTGAGTCCAATAATTATTCATGCCCTTAATAGAAAATGTGAATGTGGTGGTGAATTACACCTTCGTTCAAAATATATGTTCTTTTTTGTCTGTAGATCCTGTGAAAAAATTCAAAAAATCGAAGAGGATGAGATTATTGTAGACGATGAAATTAAAATTGTAAAAACTCCTAAATATCAATATATTGATAAAAATGGAATAAAGATATTTTTACCTCAGAATTTTAAGGAAGAGCTTACTCAGCAGGATATTGAAACTATCTGTACCTTTCCTATTGAAGTTGGAAAATTTGAATCCTTACCGATTTTTGCTAAAATGAGTAAATTTGGTTTCTATCTAGAATATAATAAACAATTTTATAATTTAAATTTTAAAAATATTTCCTCTCTCTCGGAGGAATCAGCTATTGAAATAATAAAAAATTCTAAAAAATATAAATATCAAAACTATCAAAATAATAAAACTTCTCAAGCTTAAATTTACAATTTCAATTAAATTCTCCCCAAAAGTTTACCAAACAATTTCCTTAAACACCTAAATTTCTATATTTTATTATTAAGGAGACTATAATTTTACCGTTGATATTTTCACCAAGATTGATAATTTGATAATTCTAAAATTTTTTTATCAAACTTAACCTCTCGAACAAGTTCCTCAAACATGACCTTATATTTTATTATTAAGGGAGCTATTATTTCTATAGAAAATTTATATTTCCAAGTTTTATTTAGAATTTTATTCAGAATACTTTATTCGAAATACTTTATTTCGAGATTATAGCTATATTTTCCTATCAAACTTAACTTCTCGAACAAGTTCCTCAAAGATGACCTTATATTTTATTATTAAGGGAGCTATTATTTCTATAGAAAATTTATATTTCCAAGTTTTATTTAGAATTTTATCCGAAGAATACTTTATTCGAAATACTTTATTGCGAGATTATAGCTATGTTTTTCTATCAAACTTAACCTCTCGAACAAGTTCCTCAAAGATGACCTTATATTTTATTATTAAGGGAGCTATTATTTCTATAGAAAATTTATATTTCCAAGTTTTATTTAGAATTTTATTCAGAATACTTTATTCGAAAATACTTTATTGCGAGATTATAGCTATGTTTTTCTATCAAACTTAACTTCTCGAACAAGTTCCTCAAACATGACCTTATATTTTATTATTAAGGGAGCTATTATTTCTATGGAAAATTTATATTTCCAAGTTTTATTTAGAATTTTATTCAGAATACTTTATTCGAAGAATACTTTATTCAAGAATACTTTATTCGAAATTATAGCTAGAAGATATTTTCTTATTGGAGTTGATTTCCTCGAACATGAGAGAACCTAAATCCGTATATTTTATTGTTAAGGAGACTGCTATTTTTATAGCTTCTATGGATACTTTTGCTGGATTTATAATTCCAAAATCCATAAGATTTTCTACTCTTCCCGTAGATTCATTAAAACCAAAATCGAAAAAACCACATTTAATTTTATTGTTAATTTCGTTAATTATAACATCTTCAGAAGCTTTATTTGTGTTACGAATTATAGTTCTAGGAATACTTTCAAGGGAGTGGGTTGCTAGAATTTTTAATATTGGATCGGCCTCCAGTATAATTCTATGTAAAACCCATAGAAATTCTGATCCAGCTCCGGGCACTACACCTCCAAGAATTGCATTCTTACAGGCGTGAATAGCATCTTCTACCCTTTCCTTTCTTTCGGTAATTTCCATTTCAGTTTTTCCTCCAACTTGAAAAATACCAATACCATTTTGTAATCTTGCAAGACGTTCAAGCATTTTTTCCTTTTCATAAATTGATGTAGTATGAGTAATTAAATTTTTAATAATTGCAATTCTTTGATTTTTATCCTCTTCCGTGAAATTCCCACCTATTAAAGTAGTCATATCTCTGGAAATTATAACCTTACGAGCTTTTCCTAAAACTTCTAGGGATATTTTTTCGTCCTGACTTGGATTTACTATTTTGGCACCGGAAATTAGGGCTAAATCCTCTAGAAACATCTGTCTTTTTTCACCAAAAAGTGGAGCCTTAACACATATATAGTTTAATCCTAATTTAATTTTATTTGTAACAAAAATTGCGGTTATATCTTCATCAATATCATCGGCAACTATGAGAAGGGGTTTACCATTTTGAGCAATTTGATTAATTAAATTTGAGAAAGCACGAATATTTGTTAGTTTTTCTCCAACCACTAGAACTTGACAATCCTCAAGAAATATTTTCATGCGGGATTGCTCCTCTGGTTTAAAGAAAAAATATGGTGAGGTTGCTCCTCGATCAAAATGAAATCCATCCCTTAAAATAATTTCATCCTTACCGGTTTTCGAGTCCTCTACCAAAATAACAAAATCCTTACCAAGTTTATGAATTAGCTCCGAAAGCTTTTCTCCTATAGAAGTTTCTCCATTAGAAGAAACGAAAGCAACTCTTTGAATTTCCTCATCATTTACACTAATATTTTTAGCAATTAAATTAATCTCTCTTTCAAGAATTTCCGGAAGTTTTTCAAGAGATTTTTTAATATCATTTAAGTTATATTCTGCCAAAATTAGATTATAGGTTGATTTTATAAGACTATAGAGCAAAGCTGCCACGGTGGTAGTTCCATCTCCAACATTTTTCAACATTTCCTGACAGGCCTCAACGACCAAGGAAGCTCCAGCGGACTCCACGGAATTTCCAAGATTTTTTATAAGTTTTGCTGCATTAGCTCCGTCCTTTGTAAGTCTAAATTTTGAAGATCCGTCCGTAAATCCTACTAATTTTCCACCGGGCCCCATGGTTTGTGTTATAAATTGAGAAGCATCCTCAACTCCTTTTAAAATAAGCTTTAGAGCCTCCTCTCTTTTTAGAATTTGCCTAGACATTTTCTATTTATCCTCCGTAAAAGCAATAATATCCGATTGTTTTAGGTAAAAAATATTTTTTGATTTACCATTTGATATAATTTCAAGGGATTTTGCAGACCATTCATTAAATAGAACTATAGCCTCTTCAGGAATTACCATAGAAATTTTTTTATCACCTACATGACCATTTCCGATTTTTAAAACCTTACCCATAGTTGGTTTTTCCTTCTTATTTTCAGGCATTATAAATCCAGAAATTTCATTTTTTTCAATAGATTCTACAATTATATATTCACCCATTAGGATCATATTTTTTATATCCATCTTATTCCTCATTTCTAAATTATATTCTTATATTTCTATGGTTTAAGTTAAATTTATATAGTTTTCATTATTTTTTATGAATTTTATGGTTTTATACTTTATGATTCCCTTTTGTTTCTATGATTTTTATTTTATTTTAGGGATTTATTTACATGTTTCTTGCTTATATAATATGGTCTAGAAAAGAATTCTAGAAGTCTAACAGGAATAGCATTTTTTGAAAGAAAGAAAATCGTTGCTACATTGGAATTTAAAATTAAATTAATAATATATTCTATTTCATCGGGGCTGAATGGTTGAAAAAGTCGATAATCCAAAACTATTAAATCCGATTGATTAGCAAGGGTTAAATAAAGAGCAAATATTATTTTAAACCTTATTTTTCTTGGAAAATTTTCTTGAAATTTTGATTCTGGAGTGAGACTCAATTTCATACTTTGAAGATATTCCGATAATTCATAGCTTGTTAATCCTGGAATAAAAAATTGGAAATTCTCTAAAATTGTTTTTTCACTTTCAAAACTCATCGTATGTTTTAATAATATCAATCTTCTTTCTTCCTCCTGACTCAAACTATTTATGTCTAGCTTTTTAATTTTTATATTATCATCCTTATTAATTCCTTTATTATTATCTTCTCCATTATTTTCTAGATTAGTACTTTTATTAATTTTTTGATTTTTTTGACCTTTAGTATTTCGATGAAGATCATCAAAGAGGAAAATTCTATTATTATCTAGAGTATTTTTATAATTTATAATTTGTTCCGCGAAGAGATCAAGGTTTTTAGATTGTTTTTCATAATAGAAGAGCATTTTTTCTCCTTTTTTTATAGAAAAATTTATATTATCCGTTGTAAATATATTTTGTCCAGAAAAATGCCTATCCTGAAGTTTTAGGTTGTTGACCTCTAGAGAGGAAAATTCAAAATTTGAATTACTGTTATTCTTTTTTTTAAGAATTCTTGGTAGATTTTGAAATATAGATATTTTAGCCCTATTAACTTGATATTTATTAAAAGAGTTTTTCAAATTAAAAACCTCACAATCGAAAATTCTATAGAATACAAGAAATATAGGTAAAATAACAAGAAATTTTATATCGTGAAACTTACATTCTATATTAATATTATTAAGATTTAAATTTTTTTCCGTTTTTGAATTCATTGCAACCATTATTAGAGATCCATAAAGAAAAATATCCTTAATTTTATTCATTACATCCTGTAAAGATTCTGAAAGATTTTCATTAATTAATTTATCAATTTTAAAACTGACATTATTATTATTTTTTATATAATCTATTACATTATCATTTATTGCCTTTGTGGCTATGTTTTTATATCTTATTTGAAAACCCTGGTATATTAAAGCAAAAATAAAGGGACTTGCGATATAACAATAAAATATATTATCTTTTTGATTTTCTTTTGATATAGTAAGAAAAATTGATGTTAGTATTCCTGTTAAGCTAGCAATGTTTTTACAAAGTTGATTAGATTGATTTCGAATTCCTATAATAATATCAGAAATATAATTATGAAAATAATTATGACATAATTGATCATAGCCATAGAAATTAGTAGAAATTTCAAATTTTAAGGAATAGCTTATTGTCTCAAAAAGATCCTGTTCTAGATTTTTAAATATCTTATTTTCCCACAATGTAATTAAAAATTTTCCAATAAGAAGTAAAAATAAAATTATTACTAAATTCAATATATTATAATTTTTCTCCTGAGATATATCTATATTCATTTTTAATGGAATAAAGGAAGTAAATAAATCCGGATTATTCTTTGAAATAAAACTTAATAATTTAGTAAAAATATCTAAAAATATCAACATAAAACAGGTAAATATCAAGGAATTAATTATACACTTTGAGAAGAATAAAGACTTAGATTCAAAACTATTTCCATAATTTTCTAAGGTAGTATTAGAACAAAATAATAAAAACATAATTCAAATATAAAAGGCAAAAATTAAAAATTCAGAAAATTAAATTCATTTCTTAGAAATATCATTTCTGAGAAATATATATTTTAGTAGCATTTGGAAAATTCGAAGTTTTTTTGTTGAAAAAAATAATTATCTGAAAATTCTTCTTTAATTCCTTAAGAATAGAATCACTCTGATTTTCTCCTAGGGAGTTAGAAAAATAATTATCAAAATCAATATCTTCACCAATAAATATATATTTTTTATAGGCAAAAATCTTAGCAATTTCAATTAAAAATCTATCTTTTTCCTTTAAGGATTCCAAAAAACTATCAAGGGCAATATCCTTACTTAATAAACCAACTTTATTTAAGGAATTATAAATTTTCCTATCGGTAATGGAAATATCCTCCATTTTAAAGAAATCCCTAATAGTTAAATCATTATAGTTTGCTTCCTTAGGATTAATATAAAGTATAGAATTATGTATTTTTTCATAGTTATAATTTTCAATTTCCTCAGAGGTTCCATAATTTATTTTTATATTAGATCTATTCTTTGCAGATCTTTTTTTTAGTCCAATAATTCTTCGAATTAAAGTTGTTTTACCGGTTTCTCCTAGAATCTCATAAATCTTACCTGGATCTATGACAATAGCCGTAGATCTATCCTCCTCATCCTTTAAAAGTGGAAAATTTTCTAGTAGAATTGATCCCTTAATTTCCAAATTAGGTTCTGGAATAATGAAGTTTTTAAAAATTTCTTCATTTTTCTGTCTTTTATTAAAATAGGAAAAAATAAATTTCAAATAATCCGTATTAATAAACATATATAATAAGATAAGAATTAAATAAAATCCATAATTAGTTTCATATTCCGCATAGGTAGTAAAAAAATATAAAATACTTGGAATAGCAACTCCTAAAACTAGTAGAAAAATAGAAAATATATAAAATTCCTCAAAAAGGAAGTAGGATTTTTTATTAAAAAGCGCCATAGGAGAAAAATGATTCATTCGACGGGAAAAACCTATAGAATTAGTAAAATAAAGATTTTCAGGAGTTTTTCTAAAGAGAATTTTAAAAATAATAAAGAATAATAAGGCTAAAACCGCAATAACTCCAAAGAGAATACACAAAATTAAAGTAATATTCTTATTTTTATTATTATCAGAAATTAACATTATAGAAACACCAACACATAACAGAAAATTTATAGATATCTGAACGAAACCATTATTAATAAGATATAAGGATTTTAAAAAATTATTATTTAAGAAAATTGTATTTTCTCGAATCAAATTCGCGGTTTTATTATTAAAAAACACACCTCGTTTTATTTGAAATAAACTTAAATTTTGCAGTTTAGATCGAATTTCACTATTGCAAACATCAAAGGCATTATTTCTCCAATTATTTACAAATCTTTTAGCTATAAACACAAAGGAATAGGCAATTATATACCATTTATGATTACTTTTATTTATTATCGCTCCAATTAAATTTGAAAAATTATAATGAGAAGATATTTCATCAATTTCATTGTTTTTTTTCATTTTTGAAAGAAAATAGGCAGAGGCAAATAGAAAACTATTAAGAAAAATACTCATAATATAACATAAAACTGAAAAAAATATATATTTCCCTTTATTTTCTAAAGAAATATTATAATTATTAATTTCTCTATAATTTTGAGAAACTGCAAAAATAAACATTCATAAAATCTATAAATAGATAATTAAAAATTCATAAATATAATTCCACTCCTTAATTCTTTTCATCAATCTCATTTTCATCAATTTCATTTTCTAAATCTCATTTTTATCAATTTCATTTTCTAAATCTCATTTTTCAAATTTCATTTTCCAAATTTCATTTTCTAAATCTCATTTTCTAAATCTCATTTTCTAAATTTAATTTTCCAAATTTCATTTTCTAAATCTCATTTTCTAAATTTCATTTTCTAAATCTCATTTTTATCAATTTCATTTTCTAAATCTCATTTTCTAAATTTCATTTTTTATAAAATATCTGTTCTTGAAAATATAACCTTAAATTAATTAAAATATTTTATTGTTGTTTATGATAGTTTGCATGTCCTTGGAGAAAAGTTATTTATATAACAGAGTAATTGAGAATAATGCTATGATTTTACAAACACAAAAGGAAAATACAATTGAAATTTCCGATAGAATAATTACCATTAAAAATACCAATAATAATATCTTTATTTTAAATAATATAGGAAGTAATTGGATTTCCGATACAACAGCTATGATTTTCGATGGAGATAACCTAATTTTCTATGGAATTCAACCTATAACTTTTACTAATTTCTCAAATCTAACAATTTTATCCTATGAAAATGGTAAATTATATACTCAAATTAATAATCAAAATGTAACTATAGATACCTCAAAAACTCTAACTATAGATTTCACCAATGGATTAAAAATCAATAATCTAACCTGCGATATATCTCTTTTAAATCTTACTATTAACTCAAATTCCATAGATTTTGAAAGCTCCGATGAAGTAATTTTTAATATTAATAAACTTTTTAATATAACTACAACGGAAGATCTTATAGGATTAAAAAAAGATAACAAACTTTATATTTATGGTCAGGATATTCAATGTTCCTTTAAATCGATCAATACACCTATAGAAATATATACTTTAAATAATCAGTTTTTCTTTCAACTTAATGATATCGTTTTTCCAATTAATAATCAGGATTATTTTTCCGATGTTTCTTCACCAAATCAGTCCTTTCAATTCTTGAATAATTCCTATAAAATCCTTGATTTTTATACCAACAATATAACAAAAAATATAATATCAAAAAATACATCCCTATTGTCTCTTCTACGAAATAATAGTTTTGTAAATTTACTATCTAGTTTTTTTCTCAATACTCCTAGTATTTTTACCTTTGATAATTCTAGTTCTTTTTCCTCCATAACTCAAAATAATAACGATATTATAATTGACTCAATTACCTTTAAAAATTTCGAATCCTCCACGGAAACTTACTCCCTCAAAAAAAACCTTGAAAATATATATTTTAATAATTATCTAATAGCTCCAAATTCTATAATTTATTCCCTTGAGAAATCCAATGCTTTTCTTAATATTTCTAAACCAATTTATAATGTTTTTCTTCTTATCAGTTCTACGGGGAATAAAAAATTATTATTCATGAATTCTGGCTTAACTTCTAGTTCAACTGCTAGTTCAACTCAGGAAATAAATCTACAAACCTCACAGGCCTACAATTTTTCCAAGGATTCAAGCTCCTATACTATAGATTCTATTTCTTTCAATATTCCTACGGATTCTTCAACTACTTTAGTAATTCAAGACTCTCAGAGCCAAGACTCATCGAGTCAAGAATCATCGAGTCAAGGTTCATCGAACCAAGGTTCATTTTCAAATTCATTTTTGAGTCTTATTTTTCGAACCTCAGGTTCAACCTCAGGTTCAACCTTAGGTTTAAATTTAATTGAAAGTTCCTCTGATAAAATAGTTTTTCATAATAGTTTCTGCCCTTTAGGTATTTCAATTTATAATACAGGATCTTTAACTACCTATACTCTAGAAGATAATCAGCTTAGTTTTAATGGTATAATTTTAGATTTAGATAAAAGTTTTAAGTATTATTTTGGAAATAATCCTATTGGTAGTAATGTAACTGATAATTCTAGTAATTTATTGGATACTATTTTTGGTATTAAAAACGGTAATTTATATATATATAGAAAAAAAAATCAGAATTATGGAGAGATTTTAGAAATTTTAAAATATGAGGATAATTCTACGGATTATGCCAATGTGATTTTAGGAGATAATACACTTCAAAACAATGGAAATATCTGGAATCTAGATCAAATTTACCTTTACCATATTGATAGTATTAATTTTACACTTCCTAACAATATTTCTATAGATTTTTCAATAAATTTAATTAATGATATTATAGATAATTCAACGGATCCAATACATTTTTATTATAATTCTTCTAATTTTATGGATATTCAAATTCAAAGTACAAATACATTATCTATTACAAGCAATGCTATAGTCTATAATTCTCAAACCATTTTAAGTTCCTTAGAAAATAATATATATATTCGGGATACACCAGGAACTATTGATAAAATAACTTTTTCTAACTCGGGATTTACTATTATTATTAAGGATAAAAAAGAGGTTCAGATAATTACCTCGAAATTTCCTAAGGGAATTACTATTAAAAACTATGATTTAGAAAGTTCTATTAAAGTTTTTGATAATTATATAGCCTGTGGTTCCGTAAATCTTACGGATGATGGTATTGATTATTTTAGCTCTAATGGTTTAAAAATATTTACCTCTAATGTTCCTCTGATTGGAAAAATATCTGGAAATGATTATATTCTGAAAATTATTTCTACTGGAGAAACTAAAACTTTTAAAAATATGGCTCTTCTTGGGTTGGAAGAAAGTTCACTCTATAGTTCTGGAAAAATCTATGCTAGTACCTTAGGATTTTTTGATAGCTATGGGCAAATCACAACGGATTATTGGCTTGTAGCAAATTTTTTTGATAATTATACAAATATTCCCCTTAAACTACAAAAGGAAAATAATAATTGTAGACTTCTTTCCTCCAATAAATCTATGGTTTTCTATGACTTTTTCGATAGTAGTAATAATTTAAATAGTAAATATTATTTTGGAAGAATCTCCCTTGGGAATAATTCTCTTAGTGATTTTGGTGGAATTTGTACCTGGGGAAATGACCATCAAGCCCTAACTCGAATGGATTTGCTTAATAGTTCTAATATTTCACCGGAGCAATTATTTAATTATGATTCCTATTATATTCCAGCTAATAATAAAACCACAGCTATTATTACTCAGTCCATTGATATATTTATTTTTAATAATCTAATTTCCTTTAATACAACTAATAAACAAAAACTTTATATTGACGGAGATATTTTCTCCAGTAGTAGAACTTTCAAAAAATTATCTAATCTTATTCTTGTGGATAGTATTCAATTACAGAATTTAAATATTAATTATCTTATATCTACTAATGGATCCCTATTTAATAACTCCCTTAGTAAAACTTTTATTTATCATTATTATCAGGAAAAAATTACTCAACTTTATAATCTAGATTTATATTCTATGGGAAGTGGTGTAGTTCAAAAAATAATTTTTTTTAATTTCCTACAATTAAATTCAAATAATCAATTTCAATTATCACCCTACTATGGTTCAAAAATAACTCTTTCCGATAGAATTACTTTTAAAGCTATGGATTTTTTCCATAGAAATTCTAATGCATCTAGCGCTATGGAATATGTTGGTTTTATTATACCTCCAAATACCGATAGCGCTTTTATTAATAACCAGAATTCCAATCTTTATATTTATAATTTCTGCTCCGGATCCTGTAATAGTTCTACCTATTGTTATATTAATTTTCTTGATACTCTTGGAAAATCTAGCTATGGTGGAACCTACGGAAATATGGTAATCACTAAAACTAATTTAGATTTTATCTTTAAAACAAGAAATTATTTATCATCCATGAAAATCGATAGCTCTAATAATCTTTTCGGTAATATTCTAACTTCTAATAGCACAAAACTGACAGATTGGACATCTTTTTTTACAATTCCTACTAGTCAAAGCCAATATATTTTAATTAATAAGGTCATAACCTCTTCCTTTGATCAAATTATTGCTTATTTAAAGAATACTTAAAAATATTATATAGAAGATTACCTTTCTTACTTTACTTTTTTGTATTTCCAATGGATGAAAAATCCTTTGTTATTAAAGTTTTCCCTTTTTTCAATAGTTTTACATTTTCTTCTAATACTTTTTCGTTTCCTTTAAAGAGTTCACTCCTTTCCTTTGATAATTCTATTTCTTTTTCTGTTTTAAATAATTTTTCTATTTCAGGAAGATTTGTTTTTATGTAATTTAAAAGAGTTGGATTTTTTTCTGATATAAGTTTAAATATTACTTTTTTTTGCTGTATATGTATTACATCATCTACCTCAAATATTTCTTTTATTTTATTTGAAATTATTTCATTTAAAGCCGAATCTTCTTTTAATTCTGTATTTGTTAATATTTTTTTCATTATATCAAATTTATGACTGAAATCTAATTTATTAAGTAAATCATTTATTATTAAAGGAAGTTCTGTTTGTATGGGGTTTAAAAAAGTTTTATTATCTAATATCGATTGAAATAAATCTTCTACTTCTTGTGGATTAATAATATTATTCTTTAATATTGATTTAATTTTAAGGATTTCATTATTTTCTAATATCTCTACCGGTTTTTTAAAGACTTTTAAATTAAAAACTTCATCTGCTGGTTTTATATTTTCCTCTAATGATTTTTTTTCTTCCTCTATTTCTTCTTCTATTTTTAATGATCTTCCTCTTAAAGTTTCTAATTCGTTTTTAAAAACTTTTAATTCGTCTGCAATCTTTGAATATTCTAAAGTTCCTGAGTATCTTTGAAGTAATATTTCAGGAATCTCTATGCTTATATAAATTAAATAACTTATAAAATTTCTTAAATTTTCTAAATTATTAAAATTTTCTTGAAATGATATTTTAGAAATCTGTTTTTTTATATGATTTAGAAAATAGTTCTTATTTGATATTTCTTTACCAATATATTCAAAATTATTTATTATTATAAAATTTTTTCTAAATAATTCCATCATTATATTTAAAATTAAATTTTTTGATTCTATAGATAAAACTTTATCTCTTTTTGTATCATTTGATAATTTTAAGAATGAAATTTGATTTATCTTTTCATCATCTAATAATCTTAAGGATTGATTTATATTTTCATCATCTAATAATCTTGAGCATAAAACTTGATTTATCTTTTCATCATCTGATAATTCTAAAGATAAAATCCTATTAATTTCTTCATTAATTTTTTCATCATTTAATATTATTGATATTATATTAAGTTGACCTAATAAGTTTAATTTATCAAAGAAAATCTCTATTATTTGTGGAAGCACTCCTTTTATAGAATTTAAAACCTCCTCTTTTTTAAAGGAGGAAAAAAATAATCTTATCTTATATTCATAGAATAAATCCTCATTATTTAAAATAAATGAAAATAAATCTATTTTTTCTTCAGAACTCAAAAAATTACTACTTAACATTGATGAGAATAAATATATTTTATCTTTATTATTTATCGATTTGTTATTCAAATAATTTTTATAATGTTTAATATTTCTATTTAATTCTATTTTTCTTATTTCACTATTTCCACTTTGTGATATTTGGGATGCTTTATATCTCAACACAATATTATTATAATATATTCTCTCAAAACCTATAAAAATTTAAAGATATTTAAAAAATTTGATATTCCAATATATTTAAAAAAATTAAATGAAGTATATAAAGCGTAAATAAATAAACTTTAAAATTTCAATAGTAAAATTAACTATGAGAAAAATAGTTTTAGACGTTGAAACTACCGGACTAGATGTGAAAATTGAGAGAATAACAGAAATTGGTTGCGTAGAAATTATTGATAATCGACCTAGTGGTAATATATTTCATAGTTATTTAAATCCAGAAAAGCTTGTTGGAGAAGAAAGTTTCAAAATTACTGGATTAAGTGATGAATTTCTAAGGGATAAGCCGATTTTTGCGGAAATAGTTGACGATCTCATGGCTTTTATTGGAGATTCTCCGATTATTGCCCATAATGCTAAATTTGATATTAGTTTTCTTAATATGGAACTAGAGAAAATTTTTATGAAAATTTTAAATAATGAAATAATTGATACTTTAGCCATAGCCCGTAAACAATTTAGTAGAAATAACTCCCTAGATGGTTTGTGTAAGAAATTTAAAATCCCCTTAGATTCTCGAGAATTACATGGAGCTTTACTAGACGCTCAGCTTCTTGCTCAAGTTTATGGATTTCTATGCTACAATGAGGATAATTTCAATTTTACAGAGGAAACGGAGGAAATTCTCGCTGAGAATTTTAATCGTTATATAGAAATTGATCTATCGGAAGAGGATTTGATTCTACATGAGAATTTTTTGAAGAAAATTAAAGGCACTTTATTTTAAAATTTTTTTTTAAATTTTTTTAATTATTTATTCAATTTTAGAAATTTGTATATTCTATAAAAATTTGTAATAATATATGTTATGCCAAAAGCTAATCAAATAAAAATAAAAGTCATACTAACTAATCGAGTGAGAAGTTTAGGAAAAAGAGGAGATGTAGTGGCTGTAAGAATTGGATTTTTTAGAAATTTTCTATCTAATGGGCTAGCAGTTTCCTACGATGCAAAACTTTTACAGGAAATGCAAGCAAGTTTGAATGATACAATTAATGAAAAACATGAAATTGAAGCTCAAAAACATAAAGAAATATTAGAAAATCAATATTTGTTTTTTGCTAAACAAGCTAGTGGAACTGAGATTCTTTTCGCGTCGGTTTCTAGAAAGGAAATTACCGATGAAATTTTTAACAAATTCAATATTACAGTTAACCCTAAGAAAATATTTTTCAAAGATGTTATTAAAAAAATTGGTATTTATGATATCTCTATAGATTTAAGTGAACATGTTTCTTTAAATATGAAATTAGCCGTAAACCAAACAATTGATAGCGCGCAAAAAATGGTAAAAAATTAGGATATATATGAATAGTTTTGAAGATTTAATGAAAAAGAATGTAAATTCTGTTAGGGCAAACTCCACTGGAGCTCTTGTTGAAGGAAAGATTTTAAAGGAAATAAACATAAAGGGGCAAGATTATTTTTTAATTGATGCTGGTCAAAAATACGAAGGAATTGCTACGGCTAATGATGTTAAGAATTTAGATTTAACTCAAAATCATAGTTTTCTAGTAATTGGAGAAAAGGAAGGATATTTTCTATTAAGCCATGAAAAAGCTAAGAAGGATTTAGCTCTTTCAAGATTAAAAAAAGCTCAAGAAAATAGAGAAGAGATTTCCGTAAAGATTATTTCTAAGGTTAACGATGGTTATAAAGTATTAGTATACGATGAACTTTCCGCCCTTTTTAAAACACCGCAAAATTTTGAATTAGATGCTATTGTTTCTGCTCATATTATTAAAATTTATAATAATGGAAATATAGTTTTATCGGATACTCCAAATACAAAACAGGGAAGATTTTCCGAAGGAATGATAATTAATGGAACAGTTTTAAGTTTCAATGATTATTTAGTTTTTGTAGATGTTGAGAATTCTGATATTGAGGGTGTTGTACATTTTCAAGATTTATCCTGGAATAAAGTAAATTTTCCCGGTGAAGTTATTTCTCAAGGTCAACAATTACAATTTAAGGTTTTGAAAGCTCAAAATAAGGTTTTATATCTTGGATTAAAGCAAATGGAAGAAAATCCATGGAATTTAGTTAAGGAAAAGTTTTCTAATTTAGCAAAGGTTAATACAGGAAAAATCAAAAATATTACGGAATCCGAATTAGTTATTGATATGGGTGATGGAGTTATTGGAACTGTTCATATTGCAGAATCTTCCTGGGGTTTCAAACGTGGAACTAGTTTAAGTAATGATTTTACTATTGGACAATCTATTGATTATAAGATTTTAGAAGTTGATAATCAGAGAAAAAGATTAAAATTAACAATAAAACAATTAACCAGCAATCCATTCTTTTCATATATTGAAAAGCATAACATTGGAGATGAGGTTGAAGGAACTATTTTGCATGATTCTTCCACCTATGGATCCTTTATTTTTGTGGAGTTAATTCCTGGTGTAGATGGAATGTTACATCAATCGGAAATTGATTGGAATTTTGAGGATGGTGTTAATAAATTTAATAATTTTGAAAGAGGACAAAAGGTTAATGTAAAGATTATTAATATTGATAGGGAAAAAATGAGAATTTCTATTAGTGTTAAGAGATTGAAAAAGGATTATTTTGATGAAGTTTCCTCAAAGTTAGTTATGGGAAATGTTTATTCCGTAGAAATCAAGTCAATTAATTCAGAGGGTTTAAATGTATCCTTGGTTGATTTTCCTGAATGCATAGGTTTTATCAAAAAACATGAAGTTTCTAATAATAAAAATGTTAGAATCTTTAATTTCTCCGTAGGAAGTATCGAAAAAGCAAAATTGATTTCTATTAATAATTTTAAGAGATTTTTAAACCTATCTATTAAAGCATTACAATCCGATGAAAATAAAAATGCTATTAAAAATAATAAAAATAAAATCACTGGAACATCTTTTGGTGACTTCTTGTAAAACAAGAAGCATGAAGCAATTTTTTATAATTACGAATGATTTTTTATAAAATAAGAAACACATTCTCAAAGAAATATTATCAATGTATATTATTATATATTTGGTTACATAATCTAATACAATTACATACAATTACATACAATTACATACAATTACATACAATTACAGGTAATTACTTGTGATTTTGAAGGAATTTTTTATAATTGTAAAGATTTTTCAATAAAAATTTTCAATAAAAATAAGAAATATATTGATGCCAAGAAATTTCTAATTTAAGAAATTCTTAGAAATTCTTAATTTGATTGAATATGAACATGAAAATGGAATACTTCCTGTTGTCCAAAATCACCACAATTTGATATGATTTTAAATCCTTTAGAATATATATTTAATTTTTTAATAGTTTCGCTAACGCAATTCCAGAAATCTGATTTCTCCTTTTCCGATGCTTCCTGTTGAAATTTATAAAAATCCAAATATTCTTTTTTTGGAATAACTAAAATATGTGTAGGACTTTTTGGAAATATATCCGAAAAGGACACAGCGGAATCATTTTCAAATATAAAACTATCCTTTTTATTTTTTACCACTTCCAAAAATGGATTATGTTTTTTAAAATTTTCCATAATTTATTTTATTCTTAAATTAAAATTTCTCAAATTAAAATTTCTCAAATTAAAATTTTTTAAAATAGGTACGAAGAATAAGAATAAAACTTTGGAAAAAACAGAAGGTTACACAGGCATTAACTCCATATTTTTTGAAAAGGAAGGATGTTAAAAATCCTGTGAAACTTAAAACTAAACCGGAAAAGAAATAATATATACCAAATACTGTTCCAGTCAATTTTCTATTGGAAAAACACTTAGAAATAAGGGTTGAAACAATAATTTCAAAGGTTCCACCATAAATTCCATAGAATATAATCGCTATTAGGAAAGATATTTTTGGGGAAAGATTTCCCGAAAAATTTCCCGGAAAATTTCCCATAAGGAAAAAATTTGATAAAACAAGACATGAACAAAGAAAATAAATCAATTTCTTGTTAATTCCACCTTGAAATAACTTACTTTCTAATTTATAGATCATAAAGGATGATAGGGTCATGAAAAAATAAATTATAGAAAGAGTAATACAAATAAATTCGCCACTGAATCCAAAATTAATAGCCTGCTGAAAATATATAGATTCATTTAAACGGGATGTAATTATCATTCCAAAAATCACCAATAAATTCTGAAACTTTTTTGTATCATCTCCCTGAGAAAAAATTTCCTTAATTTTCTCCAAATTGCGAACAAGAAAGATAATTCTTTGTAGGGATAAAAATAGAAAAAATAATAAAGATATTAGAAAGAAATTTCTCAAAAATAAATTGGAAACCGAAAGTCCAAAAATCCATGAAGAACAATAGATACTTGCGGAAATTAAAAAATATCTTCTCAAATAAATATTCATAAACTCCATTTTGTTTAATAGAAACTTAATTCCTAGGGATAGAAATAAACTAATAAGAAAAAGCATAGAATTCGAATGCTCAATACTAAAGTTTAGGGGTTGAAAGATTTTATTTTTAATAAGATAATAATAAACCGAAGTATTTCCAAAAATATAACTAATAATAATTAAAATACTATTTCGCACTATAAAATTTTTTAAAATAAATAAAATAGCACAAAGAAAAAATGATATAAAAATAATAGGTATGGATGTCTTAAAATTCCAAAGAGATTTCAACATTGGAGCAGTATTTAAAATAACATTAAATAGATAAAGCGCTGAAAAACATAATAAAATATTATTCGGTCTCTTAAAAAATAAATTATAATTATAAAGAAATTCAAAAATAATAGTAATAAATAAAATATTTGGATGAATAAAAACTAAAAACAAATTACTCATATCAAAAATTAAATTCTTAATTATATATTCTATAAAATGAAAATCCTTTCTCTTATCTTGATAGGAAATTTGAAAAAGTAAATTAGAATACAAACAACGGAAAATCACCTTAAAAAATATTAATAAAGCCAATACAAGATAAATATTATTTTTTGAATTATCGGAAATTAAATAGAAAAACCCAATAGTCAAAAAGGATGATAATAAAATATTTAAAATAAAATGTAGGGAAAAATTAAATAAATTTTTTAAATTTCGAATCAATAAACTCCTTAGATAAAAGGATCCTACAATAAATATAAGAGATACTATACTTAGAACAATATTTTCAAGAGGATTACCAAAATTTCCTGCAATCTTAGCGTTAAATATATTTTTTAATAAAAAATTCTTACAAAATATATATCCAAAAATAGAACAAATCCTTTCCCTTAAACTCGACTTTTCCGTTACTCGATAAATTATATATTTAAATATAAAACTATCAAAGGATCCACAAAATAATACACTAGAAATCATAGCTCCAATTTTAATTGGCAAACTTTCTATAAAAAAACTCTCCGCTGTACAAAATACCACGGATATCAAAAAAACCTCCTTAATAAACTTTTGAGGAGAAAAATTACTAAAATCCTTAAATAAATTCTTAAAAACATAGGGTTTTAATAAAAGACTCAAAATACAGTTTATAAGCACCAAATAGGAACTCCATGTGAAATTATCAAAATTTAAACTAAAAATTATGGAAAATACTAAAATAATAGAATCCTTTATAATAAAATCTCTTCGAAAAAATATCGAAAAACATATCATCACATAGGAAAGTAAAGGATGGTGAAAAATAATACAACTAAATAATACTGATATTAAAAAAAAAATTTCCCAAATCGAAACCATTGATGCAATAAATAATAAACCAAAAAGAGAAAGAATTAAAGAGGAAATAACTGGTAAATTAGATACTACTCCATGAGACCACAAAAACGCCACAAAAAGAAAGGGAAACACTAAACATAATACTTTTTTAAAAATAGTCCTATAATTAAAGGATAATTTATTCTGAGTACTAAACATGAAAAATAAAATTACTGAGGCACTAAAAACTGGAATAATTGCTATAAAATATATTATAGAAGATGGAATTTTTCCCTTAAATAAACAATAACCTAGAATTCCTCCTAAAACCGTTCCAAAGGATCCTATTCCCTTTCTTAAACTAAAGCTTAAGGATCGTAACTCTGAATTAGAAATATCTGAAATAAAAGCCTCCTTGGTTGGATCTCGAATAGCATTAGCTACACGATCCGTTAAATGAGTGAAAATAAATAACCCTAGAGAAATTCTTTTATCCATTCCTAAAGTGGACAAAAAAAAACAAATTTTCAAAATAAAAGCTGATCCATATCCTAAAATTAAGAAAATAGTTCGATTTTGAAATTGATCACTGAGATATCCAGCTAAAACTCTCCAAAAAAACGCCGATGCCTCACCAAAATTCCTTAGTAAAATAAAACTAGATGCGGAAATTATACTTCCAACAACAACTTTATTTCCAGATCCATGAACTAAGGTTGCTCCAAGCTGCATGCAGAAAGTTACCATACTCAAACCATATACATAGGGAGAAATCTGTTGTAAATTGGAAAAAAACTTTTTTAAACTACTCATTCTCCAATTTTAACACTTTTTTAATTCTTCTAATGTTTTTATAAAAATTTTATTAGGAAGTTTTTTTATTTTCAAGGAATTTTACTGTTAAAAGATAAATTATAACTATTAGAATTCTTAAATCTATGGTTTTTGAATATATAAAATCTGAAATTTATAGGTTTGTATTTTATTATAGAAACTATTAAAATTAAGGAAATTTGCAAAATTTAGATATGAATAGAAATTTGTGAATTTTGAAAAAAAGTAATATAATAATATCATGGTCATTTATAAAGAAAAAATAAAAGAGCTTGAGAATTTTTTTAAAGAAAATAAAGAAATTAGATCAGGGTTAAATATTTCTTATAAAAACTTAGAAAGAGAAGTAATAGGTAAAATAAATAGTTATAAATCACATTTTAATTATATACCATATTTGAATAAAAAAAATACTTATAAAATAAATTTACTATTTAATCAAAACCATTATAGTAACTATGAAAAAATTCAAATAATCAAAGAATTAACTAAGGAAAATATCAATAAAAATGATAAAGAAATTTTAATTAATGAATTTTATTTTTATATAAAAGATTTCCTTGAAAAATTCTTGGAATTTAATGATATCCGTTCAATTATTATAATTCTTTTTAGAATTTATGAATTTTTTCCTAAAAACACAGAATTTATAAGAAGAGAAATACCGAATATACTAGCAAGTTTATTAAAAAAAACAAACACTACTTTGAATGAATCTATAAAAAATAATATATCAAACATAATAAATTTATTAAATAATAGATTTTTGAGTGATAAATCACAATTTATAATTAGAAATAATTCTAACAATTTAGAAAATGATATATTAAATATGATAAGAAGCCTATCAAATAATGAATCTATTCCTTTAAGTGATGAATCGCATTCTAATATAAGAAATATGTTTTTAAATATAATCAAAAATTTATTAAATAATGATAATTTTTATGAAAAAATAAAATCAATAAAATTAATATTAGAAAATAAAGATATTTTCTCAAAGTTTATTAAAACAGAACTTCTTAATATTATAAAATCTTTCTTAGATGATAATTTTTTTAATGGGTTTAAACTAGAATTATTAAAATTAGTATTAGAAAATAGAGATATTTTTTCAAAGTTTATTGGAACAGAGCTTATTAATATTATAAAATCCTTATTAAATAATAATTATTTCATTGGATCTAAACTAAAATTATTAAAATTAGTATTAGAAAATAGAGATATTTTTTCAAAGTTTATTGGAACAGAGCTTATTAATATTATAAAATCTTTATTAAATGATGATTTTTTTAATGGGTTTAAACTAGAATTATTAAAATTAGTATTAGAAAATAGAGATATTTTTTCAAAGTTTATAAAAACAGAGCTTCCTAATATTATAAAATCTTTATTAAATGATGATTATTTTAATGGGTTTAAACTAGAATTATTAAAATTAGTATTAGAAAATAGAGATATTTTTTCAAAATTTATAAAAACAGAACTTCCTAATATTATAAAATCCTTATTAAATAATAATTATTTCATTGGATCTAAACTAAAATTATTAAAATTAGTATTAGAAAATAGAGATATTTTTTCAAAGTTTATAAAAATAGAGCTTCCTAATGTGATAAATGATTTATCCAAAAAATATTTAAATAATAATGATAAACTAAAATTATTGGAATTAAAATCAGAAATTGAAAAAATAATAGAGTCATTAGAAATCAGAGAAATGGAAACTTTAAGTGAATTAGAAATCAAGGAGGGTGAAATCAAAAATTAAGGAAAATAAATGAAAAATAAAGGAAAGTAAATCTAGAATCAATAGAATTAATAAAGTAAATTTATATACTAAGTAATTTTAATAATTCAAATATGCATAATTTTTTGTAAATTTCGGAAAAAAGTATTATAATAATATTATGTTAATCTATAAAGGAATGACAAAAATAGAAAATATTCATAGATTTTCAAATCAAAGGAAAATTTTTAAATTAGAATTAGATAATTTCAGAAAAAATGGAATAATAGAAGTAACAAGCAAAGTAAATGGTTTTGAATTATCTTTTCTACTTACTGATAAACATTTTGAAAAAGCCAAAGCAATTAATGCATTAACTAAAGAAAATGAGAATGATATTATTGATAAAAAAAGTAAAATATTTTTAATTAATCTATTCTCCCCTTGTATAAAAGATTTTCTGGAAGGAAGTTTATCTTCAAATAATATAAGTTCAATTGTTGTAGTATTTTTAAGAATTTATAAATTTTGTCCAAAAGATGCAAACTTCATAATAAAGGAAATACCAAAAATTATAACAATTTTATTAGAAAAAAAATATATTACTCTGGATTCCAGTACCAAATTAAAATTTATAACTAGAAATCAAATAGACGATTTTAATACTGTAAAAACTATATTCGTAAATATAATAAGAAATTTATTAAATGATGAATTTTTTAATTGGTCTAAAATAAAATTATTAGAATCAATATTAGAAAATATAGATATTCTTAAAGATTTTATTGAAACAGAACTTCCTGATATTATAAAATCCTTATTAAATAATAATTATGAATTAAATAATAATGATAAATTAAATAAAATAGAATTATTAGAATTAATGTTAAAAAACAAAGAAAATAGAGATATTTTTAAAGATTTTATTAAAATAGAATTGCCTAATATTATAAAATTCTTATTAAATAATGATTTTTATGGTAAATCTCAAATAAAATTAATAGAATTAGTATTACAAAATAAAGATATTTTTTCAAGTTTTATCGAAACAGAGTTTCTTAATATTATAAGATCTTTATTAAATGATGGTTCTCCAAGTGGGTTTGAAACAGGATTAATAAAGTTAGTATTACAAAATAAAGATATTTTTTCAAGTTTTATCGAAACAGAGCTTTCTGATATTACAGATTCATTGTTAAATAATAATTCATTTAATGAATCTAAAACAGAATTAATAAAATTAGTATTACAAAATAAAGATTTTATTGAAACAGAACTTCCTGGTATTGCAAAATCCTTATTAGAAGATGATATATTTATTGAAGTTAAAATAAAATTATTGGAATTAAAATCAGAAATTGAAAAAACAATAAAATTATTAAAAGTTAAAGAAATGAATAAAGAAGAATTATTAACAGTTGAAACAGAATCATTAAAGATTAAAGAAATAAATGAAGCAAAAATCAGAGAAATGGAAACTTTAAGTGAATTAGAAAAAAATGAAGAAACTAAATCTCAAATTAAAAATCAAGGAAAGTCAATCTAGCATTAATAGAATTAATAAAGTAAATTAAAAATAAAATAAATTTATATATTCAATAGTTTGAAATTAGATAGTTTTTAAAATTTTAATGATTCAAATATACATAATTTTTTGTAAATTTCGGAAAAAAGTATTATAATAATATTATGTTTAAGCATATAAAAAGCGCTGAAAGAATAAAGAACATAGAAGATATGTTTTTAAATGGAAAGGAAGAGTTTCAAAAGGAATTAAATATTCTCAAAAGAGAAAGAATAGATATAAACAAAAATCTTCAATTTGCTAATAATAGTCTTGAAAAATTCCAAACTAATATAGAATCCTTATTAAAAGATAATTTATTTATTGGATCTAAATCAGAATTATTAGAATTAATATTACAAAATAGAAATATTTTTTCAAATTTTATTGAAATAAAACTTCCTGAGATTATAGAATCTTTATTAAAAGATAATTTATTTATTGGATCTAAATCAGAATTAATAAAACTAATATTACAAAATAGAGATATTTTTTCAAATTCTATTAAAACAAAACTTCCTGAGATTATAGAATCTTTATTAAAAGATAATTTATTTATTGGATCTAAATCAGAATTATTAGAATTAATATTACAAAATAGAAATATTTTTTCAAATTTTATTGAAATAAAACTTTCTGAGATTATAGAATCTTTATTAAATGATAATTTATTTATTGGATCTAAATCAGAATTAATAAAACTAATATTACAAAATAGAGATATTTTTTCAAATTCTATTAAAACAAAACTTCCTGAGATTATAGAATCTTTATTAAATGATAATTTATTTATTGGATCTAAACCAGAATTAATAAAACTAATATTACAAAATAGAGATATTTTTTCAAATTTTATTGAAATAAAACTTCCTGAGATTATAGAATCCTTATTTAAAAATAATTCATTTATTGAATCTAAACTAGAATTATTAGAATTAGTATTACAAAATAAAGATATTTTTTCAAATTCTATTAAAATAAAACTTCCTGAGATTATAGAATCTTTATTAAATGATAATTCATTTGTTGACTTTAAATTTAAAATAAAATTATTCGAATTAATATTACAAAATAGAGATATTTTTTCAAATTTTATTAAGACAAAACTTCCAAATATTATAGAATCTTTATTAAATGATAATTTATTTATTGGATCTAAAATAGAGTTAATAAAATTAGTATTAGAAAATAGAGATATTTTTTCAAATTTTATTGAAATAAAACTTCCTGAGATTATAGAATCTTTATTAAATAATAATTTATTGATTAGATTTAAACGAGAATTATTCGAATTAATATTAGAAAATAAAGATGTTTTTTCAAAATTTATTAGAAATAATTTTAGTAATATTATAAAAATTATAAAATCCTTATTAAATGATAATCTATCTATTGAATCTATAAAATTAATAAAATTAGTATTAAAAAATAAAAATATTTTTTCAAAATTTATTGAAAACAAACTTAGTAATATTATAAAATCCTTATTAAATAATAATTCATTTGTTTACCCTAAGTTTAAAATAGAATTAATAAAATTAGTATTAGAATTTAAAATGAAATTATTAGAGTTAATATTAGAAAATAAAGATATTTTTTCAAAATTTATTAGAAATAAACTTAGTAATATTATAAAAATTATAAAATCCTTATTAAATAATAATTCATTTGTTGAATCTAAAATAAAATTGTTAAAATTAGTGTTAGAAAATAGAGATATTTTTTCAAATTTTATCGAAAAAAAGCTTCCTGATATTGTAAAATCCTTATTAAAGAATAATTCATCTATTAACTTTAAATTCAGAATAGAATTAATAGAATTAATATTAGAAAATAAAGATATTTTTTCAGAATTTATTAAAGAAGAATTACCTAATATTATGGAATCTTTATTAAATGATGGTTATTTAAATCAATCTAAAATGAAATTAATAAAATTAATATTAGAAAATAAAGATATTTTTTCAAATTCTATTAAAACAAAACTTCCTGAGATTATAGAATCTTTATTAAATGATGGTTATTTAAATCAATCTAAAATGAAATTAATGAAATTAGTATTAAAAAATAAAGATATTTTTTCAGAATTTACTAAAAACAAACTTCCTCATATTATAAAAATTATAAAATCCTTATTAAATGATAATTCATTTGTTGAATCTAAAATGAAATTAATAAAATTAATATTAGAAAATAAAGATATTTTTTCAGAATTTATTAAAAAAGAACTTCCTAATTTTTTATTAAAAAACAATCTATCTATTGATTTAAAAATGGAACTATTAATAATCAATTTACAAATTAAAGAAATGAATAAAATAGAATCATCAGAAGTCAAAGAAATAGAAATTCAAAATAAACCAGAAAAAAGAACAGAATCATTTTAAAAGCTAAAAAATAAAAACTTGAAATAAATATAGAAAAAAATTAATACAAAGTTTTAAAATAAAAAATTTTTAAAATAAAAGATTTTTAAAATAAAAGATTAATAATACATTTAAAATATAATTTCCTAGATTTACAAATATTTTTTTATAATTATGATTTTTATATAGCTGTAATACTATACAGCTAAAACAACAGCGGTAGCACCAACTGCGTTTAGATTTTTGAATAATTCATCAGCTTCAGTTTTTGAAATTCCTGATTTGATGGTTGTATCTGTACCGGATTCCGCAGCATCAGCAATAGTCTTAGCTTCTCCTAAACCAATATTCAAAAGAGTTTTAACGAATTTAATTAATTCGATTTTTTTGTCCTTTGGAACATTATTGATTACTACTTTAAATAATTCCTGTGATTTTGTATCTGCACCCTCTGAAGCGCTACTATCGGTAGCTTTTCCTGAAGAAACCAACATTGAAGAATCAATTCCAAATTTTTCCTGTAAACCATTTACGAGTTCTGTTAATTCAACACCCGAAAGTTTAACTATACTATCTAACAATTCTTGAACTTTCATAATATACCTCTTTAAAAATTATCTCATTTTTTTTCAAATTAATAACTTTTATTTTAAAAATTTTAATTTTAATGTATTTTGATTATTTATTATTCTATTCAAAATGGTAAAATAGTTGATGAAATTAGATCAAAACCTATACTGTGAAATTTCCTTGAAAAGATTAGAATTTAACTATAAATTATTAGAGAAAACTGTCTTTAATATTTTTCCTGTAGTGAAGAGTTATTGCTATGGTTTCGGATTTAAAAATATAATTCAAACTCTTTATAATCTCGGGGCTAGATGCTTCTGTGTAGCGGACTTAAGGGAGGCTATGAAGCTTAGAAAAATAAATTCAAATATAGAAATTATAGTTTTTAATGGATTTTTTCAGGAAAAAAAAAATTTTTATCAAAAATATAAAATCACTCCTTGTATTATAAATGAATTCCAACTTGAGAAAATTTCAAATAAAATTTCAAATAAAATTCAAAATAAAAATATAGGATATTGGATAATGGTTGATACGGGCATGAATCGAACGGGAATTTCCATGGAACAATTCGAAAATATAAAAAATAATAGTAATGTTTTAGGAGTTATGTCTCATTTTCTCAATAGTCAAACAACGATTCCCGATGAAACTCAAAGAAAAAAAATTGATCTTTTGGCCAGTAAATATTCAGGACCGGTATCGTTTTTAAAAAGCGCTGTTGTAAATTTAGGAAAAAACTATAGGGATTTTGCCCGCATTGGCCATAGTTTGTATTTTAGTAGTTATATCGGCACTGTAGATATTGCTCGAGTTAAGGCTACTATTATTTCTATAAATTATTTGAAATCTGGAGAAAGTGTTGGTTATGATAAGAGTTTCACAACGGAAGTGGATAGAAAAACTGCCCTTGTAAATTGTGGCTACTCCTCAGGAATTGTTTCCAATCACCCCTATTTTATTTTTGGAGATAGAAAATGTCAGGTTTTAGGTCGTGTAAGTATGGATTTTACCATAGTAGATATATCGGAAATTGAAAATGTTTCCATTGGTGACGAAATATATATATATAAGGATAATTTTTCTGAAATCAGTGAAATAACAGGTTGTAGTATGGCCTATCTCTCCACTGCTTTAAATAGAGAAAAAACTAAATTTATTTATAAAGATTTTTAAGGAGTTTTATTCTATAATTTTCTCTAGAAGGGTTTCTCTGGAATAGTTTCTTGTTCGATATTATCATAAATATCCTGGGGAAAAAAGGACTATAACAAAGATTAAATATGAAAAAGTATCAAAAGTATCAAGATTTTTACTCTATAATTTTCTCTAGAAGGGTTTCTCTGGAAGAATTTAAGGTTTATTTCATAAATATCCTATGAAAAAAGGACTATAACAAAGGTTAATTCTAAAAAAGTATCAAAAGTATCAAGATTTTTATTCTATAATTTTCTCTAAAAAGGTTTCTCTGGAAGAATTTAAGGTTTATTTCATAAATATCCTATGAAAAAAGGACTATAACAAAGGTTAATTCTAAAAAAGTATCAAAAGTATCAAGATTTTTATTCTATAATTTTCTCTAAAAAGGTTTCTCTGGAAGAATTTAAGGTTTATTTCATAAATATCCTATGAAAAAAGGACTATAACAAAGATTAATTCTGAAAAAGTATCAAAAGTATTGGAATGAATTTTTATTCTATAATTTTCTCTAGAAGGGTTTCTCTGGAATAGTTTCTTGTTCGATATTATCATAAATATCCTGGGGAAAAAAGGACTATAACAAAGATTAAATATGAAAAAGTATCAAAAGTATCAAGATTTTTACTCTATAATTTTCTCTAGAAGGGTTTCTCTGGAAGAATTTAAGGTTTATTTCATAAATATCCTATGAAAAAAGGACTATAACAAAGGTTAATTCTAAAAAAGTATCAAAAGTATCAAGATTTTTACTCTATAATTTTCTCTAGAAGGGTTTCTCTGGAAGAATTTAAGGTTTATTTCATAAATATCCTATGAAAAAAGGACTATAACAAAGGTTAATTCTAAAAAAGTATCAAAAGTATCAAGATTTTTATTCTATAATTTTCTCTAAAAAGGTTTCTCTGGAAGAATTTAAGGTTTATTTCATAAATATCCTATGAAAAAAGGACTATAACAAAGATTAATTCTGAAAAAGTATCAAAAGTATTGGAATGAATTTTTATTCTATAATTTTCTCTAGAAGGGTTTCTGGTTCTATATTATCATAAATAGCCTGGGAGAAAAGGACGGTGGCAAAGGTTAAGGCGGGAAGAGTATTAATTTCAATAAGGATAAATTCATTAGTAAAACGATTAAAGAAAAAATCTATACGGCTATAGCCCTTAAGATTAATTAAAGCGATAATTTTCTTAATAATATTTTTAATTCTCTCTATTTGAAAGTTATTTATTAGAAATTGTGGTGGTGGTGTTAGATTAATACCGGTTCCCTCTTGAAACTTTTCCTCGGCCGTAAGAAAATCCCTTTGACAAACTGTGATACTTGGAAAAAATATGAAATTATTTAAAAATCCTATAGTTAATTCTATCCAACCAATATTTTCCTGTATAGATAAACTATTACATTTAAGAAATTCAATTTTTGCAGTGAGTATAAAATCTTCTACAATAATCTGCTGAGTTTTACGATTTTCCGGAAGTTGAATTAAATGATCTCCTATCATAACACTATTATTTTTACCTAACCAATTTCTATGGTAAATTTCTAAATCCTTTATATTTTCTATTTTACAAACTCCGGAGCTTGATCCATCATTACTAGGTTTTACAAATACGGGAAACTTAATTCTTTTTCCTAAATCCTTAAAATATTCTGGATTTTCTAGCTTATTTTCCAAAAAAAATCTATTAATCTTAATTATTTCCTTAATATTGTTTTCACATATATTTGCTACATCCATTTTATTCATACAAAGCTTTGAAACTTGACTATTACTACCATTAAACTTAATATTTTGATCCTCTAGAATTTTTTGAGTTACACCATTTTCTCCATCGCCACCGTGCAAGGCCAAAAATACCTTTGGATACTTAATTTTATTAATACTATGTCGTTTGATTATTACTTTTTTTCCAATTATTTTTTCATAATTTTTAATATTTCGAATTAAATCAAGTAAATCTTCCGTGGAGTGTTTAAAAATCATAAATATTGGTAACTCATAGAGTGTATTTCTATGAAGAAAATAGGGAATTGGATTATAAATATTTGAATTTAGAAATTTAATAACTACATTACCTCCGCTGAGAAGGGATACATTTTTTTCTGAGCTATTTCCACCAAAAATTACCGGTAAATCTATCTTATTTTTATTTTTTTGACCTATAACTGGTAGTTTATTTTTTTCTAAATTACTATTTAACATATTAAGAAAAATTTCCTTAGGATTTTCCGGAATAGATTGAAAAAATATACCGTTTAATTCCATAGAACTAATGGGATTACAGTCCGTATATATAACTTTATTATCCTTTAATAACCAACCATCAATTCGAATAGCATCCTTTGCTTCAAATATTGTAAAAATTTTTTCACAATCCCTTTGAATATTTTCAATAATTTCCTTTAAAAAACTGGGGAAGCACTGAATTTTAACATCCTCTGAAGGAAAATATTTTTTTCTATAGTCAAATATTTTATTTTTTGTATCGATTTCTACGGGAATTTGAGCTACTCCATTCAAAACTGCTATAGAAAACTCCTGACCTATATGTTTTTCTTCTATTATAAAATCTATAGATTTATTTTTAAGAATTTTTGTAGTTTCTAAATAGTCCTTAGAAATAAATACATGGGACGAGGATCCTCCATTATTAGGTTTTAAAACTATCTCACCATGAATTTTCTGTAGCTCTTCAATTCTTGTATTGTCTTTTTCCTCAGATTTTAATAGAACATCCCAGGAATTAAATCCATTTTTAAAGAGTTTATCGTAGAAGGATTTTTTTAGAAACATCTCCTTTATAGGGCTGGAAGAGGAGAAAAGAAAGGGAATATTATTACTCTCTAGTAATTTTTGTATTTGACCATCCTCACCAAAATCTCCATGAATTAATGGAATAGCAAAATCAATTTTGTGTACATTCCAAAAATTTTCTATAGAATTCAAAAGAAAGGAGAAATCATCGGGAGTATTAGAATAAATATACTTGCTTGGAACTTTATAAAAAAAATTATTGCTGTCTACATATATTAGACTAATTTCTAGTTTATTTTTTTCAATAGAACAATTCTTTAAAAATTCAAAAACTGCCCTTGCGGAATTGATCGAAATACCTTTTTCTTCATTATTTCCACCAAAAAAGATCGTAATTTGCATTTAAAATTATACTAGACTTTTAACATATAAATTGATATTTATGGAAATTAATATTTTAAATTAATACTTTAGATACATAGCTGCTATATATAGAAAAAAAAATATCCATAACACTATAATTATAAGAAAAAATAACAGAACAAGAAAGGAAACTATTTTGTTTAAAATTTGAAATATAGAAAGTAAAGGAATCATTATAATAATAAAAACTACTAATAAAAATAATAAAGGAAAGGAAAATAATTCCTTTATAGCATTGAGTTTTAAGGATGTTTTTGTGATTTTATCAAATAATAATAGAAGAAACTTTAAAATCATAATTGAAATTATGGCAATAATTGTTATACGTAATTTAGACTTTAGTATTTCCTTTTTAAAAAATGCTAACTTGCTAGAATCATTTTCATAAATTTTTAAAAATTCCTGCACTTTTCTCCTTTAAAAACTTTTTCTTTGAAATTATAGATAAATTATAAAATCCTTAAATTCATCTAAGATTCCTACACCTCCTCTTTGAAAGGATTTTTACTTATATTTTTAATTTTTTTATTAGATTTACAAAATTCTTTATATTCCTTACGGTCTAGAATTCTAATGGTTATAAGAATTGCAAGAGTTTCAAGAGCAATTTCAATGTTTTTTTTACAAAGTTGAATATTACTTTCATAATATTTTTCTAGAATAACTACCATATATTGACGAATGAAGTTAATAATAGATATTATATTTCCAAGAATTTTAAATTTAAAAGTTTGTTTTGAAAAATTTTCTAAATTATTATTGTAATTTTCTAATAGAAATTGAATAATAGCTTTGGAGTCCCTCAAGGAATCTATAGAATTTTGATAAAATATTTCACTCTCTTCCTGTATTTGTTTTAGAATTTTATCTATAGAATTCTTCCAAGCTATCATATATTGAATAGCATTATTAAAACTAAAGGATATAGAACCACTGAGCATACTAGATTTTTTAAATGATTTCTGTGCTGAAACATCGGCACTAATTGGAAAATAATTGAACTCTCTAAAGTTTTTTAAACTTTCAAGGTTTTTCATTTTAATAGTAAAAACTCCATGATCATTTACGGAGCATAATCCAATAGATTTTAGAAATTTATTCATGATTGGAATCTTGTCTAGAAAAATATTTTCAAAAATATTTTCAAATACATTTTCAAATACATTTCCAAATACATTTCCAAATATAAATAGTTTTGGATTTTCCAGAATAAAAGAATTACCTTGAATTTGACTTTTTAGAGATTTAATGTTATTTTCTATTTTCTTTAATTCAATTTTTTCCATTAATAATCCAAATTTCTCCATTTCTAAGTCCGTTTTATTAACCCTTCCGGATTTTGATAGTAATTCCATTTTTTCAACATAGAACTCGTGAATATTAATGAAATATTCCTTTAATTCTCTCTGAGACTCTAAACTAACTAAATTAATATATTGATCAAAAAATATGGAAAGTAATTCATGCACTTTTTCTAATATTCTTAAAACACTTTCTCTATAGGTAAAGAAAATTTGTCGAAAAAGATTAATAAGATTAGATCCTTGAAATCCCAAACTATAGGATGTATCACTTTTATTACTTTTTGTCATGGAGAAATTTCCAGAGATATAATTATTATTAAATATTATTTTATCGAACATTTTTAAATTAATTAATAAGTATTTTATTTCTGGATTTCTAAATAATCCTGGTAAAAAACTATTTTGTAAAATTTCCTCGAAAAAACTATCGTAGGTTTCAAATTGTCTAATTTCAATTTTTTTTTTATTTTCAAAGAACTTCCTTATTTCCTTAATTTTGTCAGAATTCTTTTGAGCTACTATTATTAAACTATACACTATAGAAATATACACTATGGAACTATAAAATAGAACTATAAAATACTTTTTTTTCAACTTTTTATTTTTTAAATTAAAATGATCTTCTATTTCAGAAATATAAACAAATTATAAAAAAATAATATAATAAATTTATGCCCCTATGATGGAATGGTAGACATGCTAAATTCAGGTTTTAGTGGTGAAATATCCGTGGGAGTTCGAGTCTCCCTTTGGGCATTCCTTCGGATATACAAAATTTAATATTTTTAACAGTCTGTAATTTCTGTTTTTTAAAGGCTTCATAGTAAATTTCTATTAATATCCAATTGGTAAATGAATAATATTTGAAAGAATAATTCGATTTTATAGAAAGTTATAGGATTATATTTCTGTTAACAAAGTTTAACAAAGATCTAGAAGAGTATCAATATTTTTAACCGTCTGTAATTTCTGTTTTTTAAAGGCCTCATAGCTAGCATTATATAAAATTTCAAAATTTCCATTCATAATAATATCTAATTGGTAAAGTGTAATATTCAAAAGATGATCCGTAATTCGATTCTGTGGAAAGTTATAGGTTTTTGATTTTTCCGAACGATCTCCAGTTCCAATAAGTAATTCTCGAACCTTATTAACTTCTACTTGTTTTTTAGATTTCTCCATTTCTCTTAACTTAATTCTTAAAATTTTCATAGCTTTTTCTCGATTTTTAATTTGAGATCTTTCCTCTTGACATTGGGTAATAATTCCTGAAGGAATATGGGTTAGACGAACGGCACTATCGGTTTTGTTAACATGCTGTCCACCGGCACCGGAAGCTCTATAGGTATCTACCTTAAGATCATTAGGATTAACCTCAATATTGATATCATCCTCATCACATTTCAAAATTGCTACGGTAATTGTAGAAGTATGTAAACGTCCATTAGCCTCGGTTTTTGGAACTCTTTGAACTCTATGAACACCGGATTCAAAACGGAAATAGGAAAGGATATCATTACCAGCCATAGAAATAGAACAGCTTTTAATACCACCAATTTCATTTTTAGATATATCAACAACTTCATAGGAAAATTTATTATCCTCAAGAAATTTTGTATATAATTTTAACATTTCCATAGCAAATAGGGAAGCCTCATCACCTCCGGTTCCTGCTCTAATTTCTAGAATAATCTCATCGGAGGTTTCTTCCTGAGATTTAGACACTTCATCATATAATTTCTCCATATTTTGTTCAAAATTTTCAATTTTTTCTTCATATTCTATTTCCGCAACTTCCCATAATTCCGAATTTTTTAATTCCAATAAATTCTGGCATTCCCTATGTAAATCTACTATAACTTTAAGAATTTCAAGAAATTTCTCAATTTTTTTAATACTTTTGAAATGTTGTTTAATTTCCTTAGATTCATAATCAATTTCTAGGGCATTTAATTCGCTAAGTTTCTTTTCTAAAGTTTCTAGGGCAAAAATTTCTTGCTTAATAATAGGTAAATCTCTCATCTTCTATTATAAATAATTTTAAAAACTATAGAATATAGAAACTATATAATATAGGAATGAATGGAATCTTTTTAAAAAATATTTTTAAAAGTATAGTTTGTTCTAATATAAACTCTAGTACAACTTCTTTAAAATTCAAAAATTTTAAACAAACTACTTTATTTTCACTACCTTTTGGAAAAAAAACAGAGGAGAAAAAAAATCTTAGTGCTATGGAACTACGAAAACAACAAAAAGAAAAAACAGAAAAGATAGAAAAAACGCAAAGTGGCCAAAAAAAAATTACACTCATGTTTCCTGAAAAAAAATTTCAAGTTATATCAGATTTAAAATCTAAGAATTCAATAAAAAATGAAGATATAAAAAGTGAAAATATAGAAACAAATGAAGTTCAAAGTAAATCGCAACAGTTCTCAAATTTAGAAAATACTTCTAATTTTAATAAAACTTATTTTAATAAAACTTATTCTAATAAAACTTATTTAAAACCTAAAAAATTTAAACAAATTACTTTATTTGCACTACCTCTCTGGAATAAAACCATGAAACAACAGAGAGAAAAAACAAAAAATATAGGAAAAAGAAAATTTATGTCTTCAAATTTTAAGTTTTCCCAAAAAAGAAGAGTAATTTTTTTTAATAATGAGAATATCTCAGCAAATCAAAATGATGATGATATAGAAAATTCAAATTACAGTAATATAGAAAATTGTCATAAAGAAATAAGTGATGATATAGAGGAATCTTAACTATATAATATTATTTTTTTAGTTGATTCCAAGTTAAAAGAGTCATAGAGGCAAATTCTTCATGATTTCTAACAAATTTATTATTATAAATAGCTATTTGAGCAGCTAATGCAATCATTACACCATTATCGCAACATAGATCTAAAGGTGGAAAAAAACAATTCCATTTTGAGCTTAAATTTTTTCTAATATATTGGTTTGAAGCGACACCGCCACAGACTACTAACTTAGAATCCTCTAATAGAAATTTAGATATTTTATCTACTAAATGGTTTAGGGCGGATTCCTGTAAAAAAAAGCATATATCCTCTTTTCTATGGGTTTTCACTAAATTTAGACAGGAGGTTTTTAATCCAGAAAAGGAAAATCCATTTTTTCCTTTCATAATTTCAATAGGATTAATTCTATTCTGACTTTCAAGAGCTAATTTTTCAATAGAAGGACCGGAGGGAAAGGGTAATTCAAAAACTCTACCAATCTTATCAAAAACCTCTCCAAGAGAATCATCAAGAGTAGAACATAAAATTTCATAGTTATAATTTTCATCACAGAAGGCTAAAAAACTATGTCCTCCGGAAATAACTAGAGAAAAAAAAGGTGGTTTTTGCTGACAGGATGCTATATGCCCCTCTAAATGATGTACTAAAATACAGGGTTTGTTTTTTATTTTAGCAATAGATTGTATAAAATTACTTCCCACAATCAAACTTCCAATTAAACCAGGTCCAATAGTCACGGAAAAATAATCTATATCCTCAAGGGATAATTTTGCTATTTTTAAAGCTTCATCTAATGTTTTTGAGAGATTATCAAGATGGGTTCGAGCGGCAATCTCTGGAACCACACCTCCATATTTCACACAACTAATTAGTTGAGAATATTTTACATTTGTCATTATTATATTCGAGGAGAAATCTAAATTCTTATTATTTACCTGAATAATTCCTACGCTTGTATCATCACAGCTTGTATCTAATCCTAAAATATACATAATTTTATTTTATACCATAGAATTAAATATGGATTTATATTATAAAATGCCTTTAGACCTTGCCAGAGCTGCAAAGTTTTTTAAAAAGATAGGAAATAGTATTTTAAAGGAATACTACGATATTATTGGAATGGCTAAAAAAAATAAATTTGCCTTTAGAGCTATTGAAACCTTTAAGGAACAAGCCGCAATTAATGAGTTAGATTCTATGGTTTTTTTTGATGGTATAGAAAATTTTTCCCGAGGAATGCCTCTATTTGCTCTTTGTGCTATTTCAGAAAATAAGATTTTAATCTATGACCCCATACTATCCCTATGTTTTTGGGGTGATGTGCAGGATTTTTATGTGGATTTTACAAAAATTTCTAATAATTTCAATTTAAATCCAAAATTTTCCGATGAACAGGTTTATATTGAAAAAAATACCTATATTCCAAATTCCTTAAAAATTGCATGGTTTCTAACGGGGTCTATTGCAGGATTTTATTGTGATGATGAAAGATTTTTTCCTGTTATAGAAACCATTACAAATAAAGAAAATTTATATACTAGATAGTTTAAAATAATTTTAAATACACATTATTTTTTTGAAAGTTTTGAAAAAATATGTTATAATAATATTTATGATAACAAATAAGGAAATAATAAAAAATATAGAAAAATTTAAGAATTTTTTCAATGAAGATGGGGAAACTAGATTGGAATTATACAATTCTTATAAAATTTTAAAAATAAAAGTAATAAATGAAATGAATAGTTTTAAACTATATAACAAAATAAATTATTATAAATCATTTTTTATACTTGCTAAAGATGATTATGAAGGAAAAATCAAAAGAATTGAAATAATTAAAAAATTGACTAACAAAAATGACAAAAATATCAGTGAAAATGATAAAGAAATTTTAATTAATGAATTTTATCCTTATATAAAAGATTTTTTTGAAAACCTTTTAAAATCCGATGATATTAGTTCAATTATTATAGTTCTTTTTAGAATTTATGAATTTTTTCCAAAAGATACAAGATTTACAAGAGAGGAAATGCCAAATATACTAGCAAGTTTATTAAAAAATAAAAATCTTCTTCTGAATAAATCTATAAAAAATGATATATCAAACATAATGGTGAGTTTATTAAATAATAAATCCCTGAATGATAGGTTACAGTCTATAATTCAAATTGATTCTAATAACCAAAATGAATTTTATATGAGATTTTTGTTAAATAATGAATATGTTGATTTAGGTAATAAAGCACAATCTATAATTCAAAATAATTCTAATGATTTAATTAAATCTACAAAAAATAATGTATCAAATATAATAACAAAAAATAGGATAACATATTTATTAAAAAATAAATATATTCCTTTAAGTAGTGAATCACAATCTAATATAAAAAATATGTTTTTGAATATAATAAAAAATTTATTTAAAGAGAGTTTTGAGGGTTATCATCAAGGATATCTATTAAATCTAATACTAAATAATTCTGATGTTTTTTCAGATTTTATTAAATATGAAATTCCTGATATTTTAAGATATTTATTTTATTATGATGGTTTTCCACAAAAAGATCAATTATTAGAACCAATATTTAAACACCGTGATATTCTTTCAGATTTTATTAAATATGAAATTCCTAATATTATAAAAGATTTATTGAGGAATGATTTAGTTTTTACATCTATAAAGAAAGATTCATTAGAATTAGTATTTAGAAATAAGGAATTTTTTTTAAATAATTTTATTAAAATAGAATTAATAAATATAATAAGAAATTTAGATCCAAATATAATAGAGAAATTATTTAAAAGTGAATATAAAAATTTTCAAATAATTGAAAGTCTAATCAAATTAGAAATTGAGAAAATTGAATTGGAAATCATTGAAAATAAAATAGAATCACAAAAATTAGAAATAGAAAATCTGGAAAATGAATCAGAAAAAAATCAAAGAAATTAAACTATTTTAAGTTAATAAAAAAATAATATAAAATTAAATTTTTGAAATAAATTTTTGAAATAAATTTTTGAAATAAATTTTTGAAATAAATTTTTAAAAAAATAAAATATGTTATAATGATATTATGTTAATAGATAAAAAAACGAAAAAGATAATGGTTTCTGGATTCCATCAACATTCTGAAAAAAAGCAAGGGACTAAATGTGATGATAAAAATAAAAAACTTAAAGAAGAATCAAAGGATTTAAAAAAAAGTGAAGAAATAAAAACCATAAAAAAAATAAATGATTTTGAGTCATAGGTCAAAATCTATAATTAGAAATAAAATAATATTATTAAAATTGATATTGATAGATAAAAAAATTGTGAACTATACAGAAATTACAGATTATAAAGAATTCTTTAATTCCTTAAAAATATAACCCCTTGAGCAAAGAAAATCTCATTAAAAAAACTTTCTAAAAAACTATAATTTTTAGTGAATTCTTAAGAAAAATGTTACATTAATGTAATGAATGGATTAAGAAATAGAATATCTAATAAAATAGATTTTTATGTTGAACAACAGAATAATCAACAAATAAATCAAGTAACAAACCAACAAATAAATCAAAAGATAGATTCAAAAATGGATGAAGAAACAAGTAAGGAAATAAATCAAGAAACCGATTAAGAAGATGAAGAAATGGATGAAAAAAGAGAAAGAAGAAGTAAAATAATTCATAATTTTTCTATTATCGATGGAAGAATTAGAATAATATTAGATAATTTGGAAAAAAATAAGGAAATAGAAAAAAATGAGAAAATAAAAAAAAATAAGGAAATAAAAATTATATCAAATAGGATACAAAGTTTTCAATTATGTTTTTTAGAAAATATTTATTTAAAGAAAATTCAAGCAATTAATCTATTAATTAAAAATAATGATATTTTTGATAAAGAAGTTATCAATGAAGTTATCAACGAAGTTATCAACGAAGTTGTCAGCGAAGAAAATAGTGTTATTAGCGAAGAAAGTAAAGGTATTTTAATTAATTCATTCTCTACCTGTCTTACGTATTTTTTTAAAGAATATACAGATTTAGATAATATATATTCAATTATTATATTACTTTTTAGGATTTATGAATTTTCTCCAAAAAATACAGATTTTATAGAAAATAAAATAGTAGATATAATAATGCATTTATTAAATAATGGATATATTGATTTAGATATGAATTTACAATCTACAATTAAAAATGAAGAAAATAATTATATATCTTTAAAACCTGTGTTTCTCAATATAATAAAAAATCTATTTTATAAAGATTCTTTTGAATCGTGTAAGTTAGAATTAATAAGATTTATACTAAAGGAAAAGGATTCTTTTTCAGGGTTTTTTGAAACAGGGTTTATTGAAACAAAGTTTTTTGGTATAATAAAATATTTGTTAAATGAAGGTTTGAAAGAAAATTATAATAAAATAAAATTAGCAGAAGAGTTAATATCAGAAGATAAATCTATTTCAAATTCTATGAAAATAAACGTTCTTGAAATAATAAAACATTTATTATGCACAAACTTAAATAACGATACTGATGAATTAGAATTATTAGAATCTATGTTTGAAAATCCAACTATTTTAAATTATATGAAAACAGAAATTTCCTATAAAGTGGAATATTTACTATCGGATGGTTTTAAAGATGAGTATTTTAAGCATAGATTATTGGAATTAATAATAAAAAATGAACATATTTTTAATTTTATAGAAGAAAAAATTCCTAAAATGATTCTAAAAATGATAAAACATTTATTATTCTCAAACTCAAATAACAATATTTATGAATTAGACCTATTAGAATCTATATTTAAAAATCCAAATATTTTAAATTACATGAAAACAGAAATTTCTAATAAAGTGAAATATTTACTATCGTGTGGTTTAAAAAATGAGTATTCTAAGAATAGATTATTGAGATTAGTAATAGAAAATGAACATATTTTTAATTTTATAGAAGAAAAATTTCCTAGAATTACAGGCAATTCATTAATGAATTTAGAATATGATTCTAATAAAGTTGAATTATTAAGCTTGATATCAAAAAATATTACTATTGCTAATTATATGAGAATAGAGTTTTCTCAAACGGTACATGATTTATTAATAACAAAAAGTTTAAACAATCTGAATAAATTAAATGAATTTTTAAATAACCCTGAACAAGAATTTTACTATAATTCTAATGAACTAAATAATAATTTACCTGATTTTAATGAAATGAATTCATCTATATACACATTTATATCAATATTAAAAGATAAAAATATTTTAGAATTCATAGGAATATCCTCCCCCGAAATAATAGCATATTTACCAAATATAAATTTAAATAATTTGGATAGAAAAAATTTACTTAAACAAATATTAATGAATTATGAATCTACGAATTACGATGAACTCCTAAATTCCTTAGAAAAAGAACTTCTTAAAATAAATAACTCTGTAGAGAAAAAATTTCATATTGAAAAAAAGCGCCATAAAGATACTAAAAAAGAAAATTCTAAACAGTTTAATATCCATAGCCTATTGTTAGAAAGATAGATAAAGAAAATTAATATATTATAATAGTACTATGTTTATTTTAAGGAATAATATTAATACTATATTTATACAGGCACAAAATATAATAAATAAGAAAATAAATAAGGAAATAAATAAAGAATTAATTTATAAATTTAGTAATTTAAGAGAAATTTTTAAATCTGAGTTAGATAATTATAGGCAAAATGGAGAAAAAGAAATAATAAGTAAGATAAGTACTTTTGAGTTTTTATTTGAACTTGCTGATACTGATATGGATAATAGTAATTTTAAAAAAACCCAAGCAATTAATATACTAACTAAAGATGAGAATAATACTATCAATGAAAATGGTAGAGAATTTTTAATTAATATGTTTTCTTCAATTATAATAAAAATTTTTTTAGATAATTTAAATTCAAAAAATATGAGTCAAATTATTATATCACTTTTGAAAATTTATGAATTTTCTCCAAAAGATACAAATTTTATAAAAAATGAAATATCAAAAATAATTATAAATTTATCAAACATTGGATATATTGATTTAAGCAATGAATTACAAATTATAATTCAAAATCTAATAGATCCTCATTTTGTAAAAACTGAATTTTTAAATATAATAGAAAATTTACTCATGAAACTTTTGAATAATGATAATGATAAAATAGAATCAGTAAAATTAATATTAGAAAATGAAGATATTTTTTCGAATTTGATTGAAACAAAACTTTTTAATATAATAGATCATTTATTCAATAAAGGTTTAAAAGAGGGTTACTATAAAGTAAATTTATTAAAATTTATATTAAAAAATGAAAATATTTTAAATTCTAAACTGAAATTTTATAAAAAAATAAAAAAAGAAATACCTCAAATAATAGAAAATTTACTCATGAAACTTTCGAGTAATGATAATGATAAAATAGAATCAGTAAAATTAATATTAGAAAATAAAGATATTTTTTCAGATTTTATTGAAACAAAACTTTTCGATATAATAGATCATTTATTCAATAAAGGTTTACAAATTTACTTTAGTAAAACTAATTTATTAAGATTAATACTAAAAGATAAAACTATTTTAAATTCTAAACTAGAATTTTATAGAAAAATAAAAAAAGAAATACCTCAAATAATAGAAAATTTATTAATAAATAATCTAGAAAAGGATTATGATAGAATAAATTTATTACAATTCATATTAGAAAATGAAGATTTTTTTAAACTAATGGAAACAAAACTTCTGAATATAATAGAAATTCTATTAAATGAAAAATTTGCAAATAATTATAATAAAATGAACTTATTAAAATTAATATTAAAAAATAAAAATATTAAAAAAGATTTTATAAATTCAATAGAAAAAAAACTTATTGATACAATAAAATACTTATTTCATGAAGGTTTACAAGATTATAATAATAAAATAGATTTATTACAGTTCATATTAGCTGATGAAAATATTTTAAAATTTATGGAAACAGAACTTCCTTATATCACAAAAGATTTATTCAAACAAAATTTATCTAATGACAATAAAATAAATCTATTAAAATTAATATCAAAAAATGAAGATATTTTAAAAATTCCAAGTATTATAGAAGAATTATCAAAGGAAAACTTTAAAGACTTAATAGATAATTTTCCAATAATTAAAAATCAAATTAAATCACTAAGAATGAAAAAACTGGAAAACAAATTAGAAAAATTTGAATCAGAAAATGAAGAAATAAAACAAGAAATCCATGAAAATAATGAACCAATAATTAAATCAAAATAAACCTATATATAAATTCAATAAAAGAATTAAAGAAAATTTCAATAAAGAAAAATAATAAAATTTAGATTATTTTTAATAAAATTTAGATTATGTTATACTTTAATTAAGATTTTTATATTGAAGAATTTTTTTTTAATATAAAATCCTGGAGAAAAATTATGAATGATTTAAATAAAGTAATCCTAATAGGAAGATTAGCAAAAGAACCAGAAATCAAATCCCTACCAAGTGGAAATTTAGTATGTAATTTAGTAGTTGTAACCGATACATCCTGGAAAAAAGATGATAAAAGACAGGTAAAACCAGAATGGCATAAGGTTGTAACCTTCGATCAAGATTTAATTGAATTCTGTAGAAAATATATTCATGTAGGATATACATTAGCTATAGAAGGACAATTAACCTATAGAAAAATTACATCTCCCGATAGTACTGTTACAAAACAAGCAAAATTATGCGAAATTCACGTAGCAAGATATAACGGTGGTGTAATTCGAATCTTTAGAACTCCTATGGTCAAAAAACCTCTAACAACGGACGAAGATAATTCAGAAATGGAGCAAAATAACGATAGTATAGAGGATGAAAATAACGTAGATGAAGAAATTCCTTTTGATTTATAAAGAGGGTTAAATGTCCAAAATAGAAGAGGAGTTATATACATCCTATTTTAAATATGCAAGAAGTGTTATAGAGGAAAGAGCTTTACCAAATGTTTTTGATGGATTTAAAAGCGTTCACCGAAGAATAGTCTATAGCATGTGGAGCGAAAGAATATATCCAAGCGATAAACATAGGAAATGTTCTAAAATTGTGGGAGATGTTATGGGTAAATTTCACCCCCATGGAGATAGTTCTATTTATAATGCCCTTGTTCGAATGGCTCAACCATTTACCTATGAGGTTCCACTTATTGATGGACAGGGAAACTTTGGATCTCTCGATGGAGATAATGCGGCAGCAATGCGTTATACGGAGGCAAAACTCAAACAATATTCCATGGAATTTTTCAAGGATTTTTGTAAATTAACAACTCCTATGCAGGATAACTATGATGCCACAACAAAGGAGCCAGTTTATTTACCAGCCCGTGCCCCAAACCTTCTAGTAAATGGAACTCAGGGTATTGCTGTAGGAATTTCAACAAGTATTCCAAGCCATAATCTAAATGAAGTTTTACAGGCTTTAATATATTTAATTGATAATCCAGAGGCAACTCTTGAAGATATTATGACCTTTATTCCAGGACCGGATTTACCTACGGCAGGAGTTGTTTCAGGTAAATCTCAAATCTATGAATCCTATAGAACCGGTGAGGGAAATATGGTTAATAGAGCTCGTTATAAATTTGAAGGAGATAATATAGTTTTCTATGAAGTTCCCTATTTAACTAATAAGGAAGATATCATGCAACAATTGGCTCAGGGAGTTAAAAGCGAGAGAATAGCTGGAGTTTCTGCCATTCGAGATGAGTCAGATCGTGAAGGACCAAGAATAGTTTTGAAAGTTAAAAATGGATATAAAAAAGAAATTATTATTAATCAAGTTTATTCTTCAACTTTATTGAAAAATGGATTAAGAATGTGTTTTTTTGCCCTTAATGAGAAAGGATATCCAAAGATTTATAATTTAATGGATTTTTTGAAAACCTTTCTACAATTTCGTGAAAATATTATTTTACTTCGTACAAATTTTGAATTAGAAAATATTAAGACTAAGATTCATACTTTGATTGGATTATCTGTAGCTATTGAAAACATAAAGGAAATCATGGGTTTAATAAGTGATGCGGAAAGTTTAAATGATGCAAAATTAGTATTAAGTCAAAAAGGTTGGAAATGTGAAAATGTTAAGGAATTTTTAAGTAGTTTTAATATTTCTATAAACAAGAATAGCTATGACTTTTCTCCGGAGCAAATTAAGAGTATTTTAGATCTAAAGTTACATAATTTAGTACGTTTAGAAAAGCAAAAAATAGAAAATGATTTGACGGATTTAAGAAATCGAGTTGAAGAATTAAATATAATACTTAACGATAGGAATACACGTTTATCTATAATCAAAACGGAGTTTGAAGATATTAAAGTTCGTTATGGTGTACCACGAAAGACTGTAATTGAGGATAGTTTCTCAAAATTTAGTGAAAAAGATTTAACGGTTCTCGAGGAAATCATTATAATTCTAGATAAAAATAATTATATTAAGCGAGTAAATTTATCCTCCTATAAATTACAAAATAAGGGTGGTAAGGGAAGAATTGGAAGTGTGGAGGATGTAAATACCTCCGTTACGGCCACAACTCACAGTTTGATTTTGATGTTTTCCGATTTCGGTTTAGTTTATGCTATGCAAGGATACGAAATTCCTGAGGGTGAGCACGGAACTAAGGGAAGAGCTATTATAAATTTGATTAATATTGATAAAAATGAGAAGATCATTAAATTTTTGGTTATTTCCGAGGATCAATTAAAGAATTATAATGATTATTTTCTTCTATTCGTAAGTAAAAATGGTCAAGTTCGCCGAAATAGTTTGGAGCAATTTTTAAGTATTCGATCTAATGGAAAGAAGTATATGAAGGATGAAAAGGATGGTGTTTCTAATGTTTTGATAGCAGAGGAAAAGGATCATCTTTTCCTTGCTACTCAGAGGGGAATGGCTGTTGTAACACCGATTTCTGATTTCCGAGTATTTAATTCAAGGGATTCCGAGGGTGTTCGTGGTTGTAAATTAAAAACCGATGATATCCTTGTTAGCTCTGTAATTATTAAATCCTTGGATGATTTAGTTTTGACCGTGGCCGATAATGGATTTGGAAAGATTTCTGCGGTTTCCGATTATAGAATTGTACGCCGTGGTGGATCTGGTGTAATTAACATGAAATTAAAGAAGAACCTTAAAATTATTGATGTTTTAAATGTTACGAAGGAAGATGAAGTGATTTTAATAACAAAACAATCTCATTTTTTACGTTTCTCCGTGGAAAACATGTCAGTGAATAGCCGTAATACTAAAGGAGTAAAGGTTTGTAATCTTTCTCCTAATGATATTGTGCTTTCCTGTCAAAAGTTTCTTAAAATAGAAGATTAAAAATTTTAAAATTAAATTTTTAAAATTAAATTTTTAAAATTAAATTTTTAAATAGTTTTATTTTCTAGGGTTTTTAATAATTTAGTTTTAATAATGTTCTTTGACCATGTTTTTTTACCGTGTTCTTTGACCGTGGTTAATAATGGATTTGGAAAGATTTTTGTAGATTATAGAATCTATATGAAACTAAAAAAGAACCTTAACATCCTTGGTCTTTGACCGTAAATCTTGACCGTAAATCTTGACCGTAGATCTTGACCGTAGATCTTGACCGTAGATCTTGACCGTAGATCTTGACCGTAGATCTTGACCGTAGATCTTGACCGTAGATCTTGACCGTAGATCTTGACCGTAGATCTTGACCGTAGATCTTGACCGTAAATCTTGACCGTGGTTGATAATGGATTTGAAAAAAATTTCTGTAGTGTTTATTATAGAATTAGTAAGATGTTTAATATAATGTGATAAAATTATAAATGGAAATTACTAGATTGATTTTTTTAATATTTATCTCAATTATACCTATAACCTTAGGAGTATTATTTCTTTTACCCTTAGCAATATTAATTATAATTTCTCTATGTTTTTTTATTTTAGTACCATTATTGGTACCATTATTATTCTTTTATATAATATTTAAAATTTGTTTTTCTATTTTTATACCATTATTATTTTTTTTCATAGTGTTTAAAATTGGTAGCATTATAATTAGATTAATAAAATAGCAAATCTAATAATTCTATTAAATATTCTTTAATTCTATTAAATATTCTTTTTTCTCTCCATTATAATGTATTTCCTACTATTTGTATGTGTTTTATTTGTTTAATTTCTTTTAATTTTTGTAATTATTATTCTACTATTTTTCATTGATATTTTCTTTTTGCGGTTATTTTTTCAATTTAAATAGGTTTTTATTTGTCTAGTTTGTTAGTTTTGTTGTTGTTTTTCGAACAATTCTATTAACAATTCTATTAACAATTCTATTAACAATTCTATTAACAATTCTATTAAGAATCCTATTAACAATTCTATTGTAGAAAATAAAATTTCTTCTGAGTTTTGTTATTTTTTAATATTTATTTATAATACTCTTTTTATTGATTTTGTTTTCTTATTGAATTTTGTTGCATTTGTTGTAACTCTTTCATTTCTTGTTCTAGTTTTTTTACCATTTGCTGTTGTTGTTGTTCTTCTTTCATCTGTTTTTGTTTTTCTATAGTTGGTTGTGATACTAGTTTTTTTTGATCTATTATTTTTTGTATTATTATTTGTTTTCTTTTTTCATTTATTAGTGATTGTTCTTTTTTTATTAGTTCTTCTGTTTGTTGTAGTTGTTTTTCTATCTGTTGTAGTTTTTCTTCTACATGCTTTTTATTTTCTTGTGCGGATTGTAGTTTTTCCTCTGATGATTTTCTATTTTCTTTTATCCCTTGTAATTGTTCTTGTGCCAACTTTTTATTTTCTTTTGCTAATTGTATTTGTTTCTCTGCCCACTTTTTATTTTCTTTTTCCCACTCTTTATTTGCTTTTGTCAATTGTATTTGTTTCTCTACCCACTTTTTATTTTTTTTTGCCCATTGTAGTCGTTCTTCTGAATTTTCTTGTAGTTTTTCTGCGAGTTGTAGTCGTTCTTCTGCAAATTGTAGTTGTTTTTCTTCCTGTTGTAGTTGTTTTTCTTCCTGTTGTAGTCGTTCTTCTGTAGATTGTAGTCGTTTTTCTGCAAATTGTAGTTGTTTTTCTGCAAATTGTAGTTGTTTTTCCGAATCTTCTTGTTGTTTTTCCACCGATTGTAGTTGTTTTTCCGCATCTTCTTGTAGTTTTTCCACCGATTGTAGTTGTTCTTCTGCAAATTGTAGTTGTTTTTCTGAATTTTCTTGTAGTTTTTCTGCAAATTGTAGTTGTTTTTTTTCTTCTTGTAATTGTTGTTCTATTAATGTTAATTGTTGTTTCTGTGTCATTCTTTGTTCCATTACTTGTGTAATATTTCTTTGATTACTATTCATCTTATATAATACCAGAAAATTATTTAAAAATATTTAAAAATTACTATAAACTCAAAAATTTAAATAGGTTTTATTTGTTTGATTTATTAGTTTTGTTGTTATCTTAAAGGAATCCTTTAAATATATATTTTTTATTTATTTAGTTTGTATCTTTTTTTATTGAATTTTGTTTTTTTATTTGTTCTTGTTTAATTATTTGTAAATCTTTCATCCCTTGTTGTATTTCTTGTTCTAGTTTTTTTACCATTTGCTGTTGTTGTTCTTTTTTCATCTGTTTTTGTTTTTCATCTGCTAGCTTTTTATTTTCTTGTGCGGATTGTAGTTTTTCCTCTGATGATTTTCTATTTTCTTTTATCCCTTGTAATTGTTCTTGTGCCAACTTTTTATTTTCTTTTGCTAATTGTATTTGTTTCTCTACCCACTTTTTATTTTTTTTTGCCCATTGTAGTCGTTCTTCTGAATTTTCTTGTAGTTCTTCTGCGAGTTGTAGTCGTTCTTCTGCAAATTGTAGTTGTTTTTCTTCCTGTTGTAGTTGTTTCTCATCTTTTTGTAATTGTTTTTCTTCTTTCTCTTGTAAATTTTGCTTTTCTTTCAATTTTATATCTTTTTCTTGTAAATTTTCCTCTGCAAATTGTAGTTGTTTTTCCGCATCTTCTTGTTGTTTTTTCACCGATTGTAGTTGTTCTTCTGCAAATTGTAGTTGTTTTTCTGAATTTTCTTGTAGTTCTTCTTTTGAGTTTTGTTGTTTTTTTTCTTCTTGTAATTGTTGTTCTATTAATGTTAATTTTTTGTTTTGTGTCGTTCTTTGCTCAACTACCTGTTGTTGATGTGTAATATTTCTTTGATTACCATTCATACCCTATAATACCAGGAAATTATTTAAAAGTGTTTAAAATTATTATGAACTCAAAAAATTTAAATAGATTTTATTTATTCAATTTATAAGTTTTGTTGTTATTTTCAAACAATCCTATTAACAATCCTATTAACAATCCTATTAACAATCCTATTAACAATCCTATTAACAATCCTATTAACAATCCTATTAACAATCCTATTAACAATCCTATTAACAATCCTATTAACAATCCTATTAACAATC
>Ga0302271_10000041_pt1 | contig 96316 bp, 135 predicted proteins | sample III_Bog_N1_1_FD_198767 | JGI IMG/M metagenome (GOLD analysis project Ga0302271, IMG submission 198767) | Peat permafrost microbial communities from Stordalen Mire near Abisko, Sweden - III_Bog_N1_1 | ecosystem: Environmental > Terrestrial > Soil > Wetlands > Peat | place: Sweden: Abisko...
ATGTAGAATCAGCTAAGTTATCATATTTAAAATCTACGAACAACATATCAACTTTTGGAGAAGAAGCTGGTTTAACAGCAACTAAGTCCAAACCAATAGTTTGAGCAGCGATTTTCATAGAAACTGGAAGTAAATTTTGTCCTATATCACCAGAACCAATTCCACCTGGAGTTCCTGCTCCATAATCACCCCATACTAAACCTGGAGTTCCTGCTGGTTGAGCTGCTTGTACAGCACCCATACCATTCATGTTACCTAATGTACTATAAGCAACGTTTTCATTCATTGAATGCATTTCAGCATACTCTGCCATCCATCTCTGTTTGTAATTGTCAGCAACTCCCAAGTTTTCTAAAACTGGTTTCCATTTAGCTACTGCTTTTTGATTGTCAATTATTAAATTCATTTTTTTTATTATTTTTTTAAGACATTAAAGTCTTTGTTTTCAGTAATGATATATATTCTATAAAAAATGTCATTTTTTTCTATTTTTGAAAAATTTTCTATTTTTAAGAATTCAATTTATCAAAGGCTGATTTGAAATAATCAATCTGTGATTCACTCAATTTTGAGCCATCTACGATATGATTTTCTGTAATTAATTGTTTTGCAGGTTTTTCGTTTGTGTAACGTGCTAAGTCTCTACTATACCAAAAACTCTCAAATTTTTGTACTGTATCTAAAGAGGGAAATAATCTTGCTGTTGCCAACACTTGGTTTTTAATAGTTACATCTAATTTTTCCCATATAATGGTTAATTCAGATGGCATTGATTCAATTAATAAATCATTAAATGATTTTCTTTTTGGAGAAAGAGCTTCATTCATAAGTGATATAACTTGAACTTCACTTGTATATTTACCTTCACTTTCTTTCAACATCATTTTTACTTTAATTTTGTCTTCGTTAGATAGTGAATAATAAGCAGCTTTTCTTTTTTCTGTTAAGAACATCATAAAATTTGGTTGATCATTTTCTGAAGCTTTTCTTTTTTTAGTTTCATTGATCAAATTATTTATACTTTCGTTTAATGAGTTTCCGATTTTTTGTACTTTGCTTCCTAGTCTTGTGATTTTAGATTCATGTACTTCAACTGGTTCTTCTTCAGTGTCCAATTGTATAACAACCATACCATTTTGTGGATTAGTTGCAAGTACTTCACCTGTTTTGTCACCTACTGCAATTGTTTCTCCTGGTGTTGGTAATCCGCCTTCTTCAGTTTCACCTTGAACTGGTTCTTCAACTGTTGGTTCAATTGGTTCTTCTGTTGGTAGTTCACCTTCTACAGCTGGTTGAGCTTCAACTTCTTCTCCTTCTCCTTCTACTTCTTCACCTTGTACTGGTCGAGTAATAGGCTGATCTGTCGTTGGTTGAGCAGGTTCTGCTGCTGGACCTTCCATTGTAGGAGCTTGATCTTCATAATATCCATTAATGTCAATATCTTTAGTATTTTCATCTTCTGTTATGAATTCAAAATTTTCAAGTACTTTACCAGTTTTTAATTTTTCTGTAAGAAGTTTTGATTTTTCGATAGTTTTATCCAAACTTTCAGCGATGTAATTTGTATAAGCCATAGAATCATCAAGATTTTCAGCTATATATTCTGAATAAGATATGTTGTTATCTACGTGTTCAGCAATGTATTCTGAATATGCAATATTATTGTCAAGATTTTCAGCTACATATTCTGAATAAACAATAGAATTATCTAGATTTTCAGCTAAATATTCTGAATAAACAATAGAACTGTCAAGATTTTCAGCAATGTATTCTGAATAGTCAATAGATTTGTCAAGATTTTCAGCAATGTATTCTGAATATTTGATATTTTTATCTACATGTTCGGCTATATATTCTGAGAAATCAATATTTTTATCTAAAGTTTCTGCAATATATTTACCATAATCAATAGATTTGTCAAGATTTTCAGCTAAATATTCTGAATAGTTTCCTATTTTTTCAATGTTTTCAGCAAGATAATCATTGTGTTTAATTAAATCTGTTGTTGTTTTTTTCAATTGAACATTTTCATTTACAACAAATTGCATACTTTCTGCAAGATAATCTAAATATTTTACCATTTTTGATTGTTGTTCATGTAATTGTTCGTAATAATCAAGTACACTTTCTAATTTGGCAGGATCAAAATCGACATTTTTACCTTTAACCATGTCATTAATTTTCAATTTAAAGGTTTCAATTTCTTCTGTTAAATAATTAGAATACTCTGTCATTTGTTTTTTTGTTACAAAGTCTTCGTTCATTTGGAATAATTCATTTATTTTTGACTCGTCGGATAAATCATATATCCTAAAGTAATCTTTGTCACTAAATCCATAACTTTCATTTAATGATTTGACTTCCATTCTAGCTGAACTGAAGCCTGGATCTGCAACTGCATCATATGTAAATAATTTTTTAACAGTAACTGTACCATCTGATTCGGTGATGCCCGCGGCTCTAGATGATACGAAAATAGGACAACCATCATCAACAAGTGCTTTCGCTTCTTTACCCCAATGGGTATTTAACAATCTAATTTCTCCTTTTACGGAATTTGATACTTTATCAAATACAGCATTTTCGATTGTGTGCGAAACTCTTCCTAACGATGTGTCGAACACATCAGGGTGATCAAATTCACCATAGACTACGCCAAGCTGTTGTTTACGACTCAATAATTCATCTAAGTGAGGTAAGAATTTTTCTGCAGTATAGATTCTATCGTTTCTATTCTTAATATTAAATTCAGTAAAAGTACCCCCTAAAATGTAATTACCTTTCTTTTGATCAGCTTGTTCATTTATTGGTTTAAGACCGTCCATACAATGTTCTACAATAAGAACTGGTTTCATATTTCTTTTATTTTTCTTTTATATATTACTTAAAAAATGTCATTTTTTTCTATTTTTATAATTTAGTTAATATTATTTTTTAATATTATTATAAATTATATTTATCAGTTTTTTTAAATATTATATATTCATCCAAATCAAAATTTATTAATGATTCTATTGGTACAGTTTGCAATGTATGCCCGAATTTATCACTTTTTATGAGTGCATCTTTTAAATCTTCTGATATAGAATATAAATAAACATCTCCTCCTCCATTATCTATCATATTAGATATTGAGGCTAATCTATGTTGAGAATTTTTAAATCTTTTGTATCGTTTAAAAACTATCATCATGTCAATTTTGTACCTTCTATCTAAAAAACCAACACTTTCATTAAATCTATTAACTTTCATATTTCTTTCATATTTCTTTTATATATAAATAAAGCCCAGATATTTTTTATAATATCTGGGCTTTATTATTTTAATTTAAAGTATACTAAATCGCATTTATGTATTCATTATCATCTGACTTTTTAGATTTGGTTGAAGTATTTTTTTTATTTTTATTTTTTTTAGAATCATCATTTTTATCAGTATCTGACGAGAAATATGTTTCTGTTTTTACAGTTTTAGTAATAGCAGAACTATTTTTTTTTGAGTTGTCATTGTTTGATTTATCTTTTGATTCATCTTGATTATTTTCAATTGTATCAACAATAGATTCATTAATTAATTCTGTGTTAATATTAGGAACATTCGAATATCTCAAATTTAATTTGTTATCTGTACTAACTTGTGAGTTTTCTATTGTTTTTTCTGTTGTGCTTTCTATTATAGATTCTTCATTGAATGTTGTTCCAGATGAATTAGCTAAAAATTTTGATATTGGTTCTTTAACAATACCCAACTCAATTTCACGTTTTTTTAGTTCTTCAATTGAAGCTATTCTTTTTTCTTCTGAATCTAATTTTGTTTTTTTTTGTGATTCAATTATATTATTATTTATTCTTTTACTTTCTTCTTCAATTTTATTTGAACTTATTTTAATTTTTTCTAATTCATATTCTAATTCTTTTTCATACGTATCTTCTTTATATATTACTTTTATCACATCTTCTACATCTTCTACATCTTCTATATGTTCAACATATGATATATCTGGTATTTTTAATTTTTCAATTTTTCCATTTATTTTAATTTCATAATAACCGTTTTTTTCTCCTATGAAATCTTCTACTTTATCAATATCAGTTATATTATTATAATACAATATTGCAATTATTCCTCTATCTACTGGCATATTTATTTTTGTTTTTGTTTATATATTAAATAATTATGGTTGAATTTTTAAATTTAATATCAAATTTTATTAATTTGAATAAATAATACTTATTCAGAAAACAAACCATATTTATTTATATATAATAACAAAAATATATTATGATAAAAACAGAATTTGTTAAATTAAAAATGAATAGCAAAACAATATCACATTATAGAAAAATGAACTATATTGTAGATGTTAATAATATATATGATATAAAAGTATTAGATTTGACCAAAGGTAGTAAATCTGAAATTGTAGCAGTGTGTGATGTTTGTGGTGATGAAAAATTGGTGACTTATAAAGAATATTGTAGAAACACATCTAAATATAATATTTTTTGTTGCTCAAATAAATGTTCTACAATAAAAAACAAAAAAACATCATTAGAAAAATATGGTGTTGATCATTATTCTAAAACAGATGAATTTATTGAAAAGGTAAAACAAACAAGTTTTGATAAATTTGGAGTAGATTATTATACCCAAACAGAAGATTATAAGAATAGAATTAAAATTACTAATAAAAATCGTGATTATTCTGATATGATTAAAAAGGTAAAAAAATCAGTGCTGATAAAATATGGGAATGAGAATTATCATCAATCAGAAAACTTTAAAAACAAAAAACACTTAATTGTTGAAAAATATAAAAATACAATAACTAAAAAATTATTAGAAAAATACAATAACTTAGTTTTTACTGATAATAAAAATTATATTTTTTTATGTGAGAAAAAACACAATTATGAAATATCAAGAGAATTATTAAAAAATAGAATAAAATTAAATACAACAATCTGCACTGTTTGTAATCCAATTGGTTCATTTTCATCTGGTTATGAAATTAAATTATGTGAATTTATAAAAAATAATTATAATAACGAAATAATAGAAAATAATAGAAAGATAATTTCACCATTAGAATTGGATATTTATATTCCTGATTTGAAATTAGCATTTGAATTTAATGGATTATATTGGCACAGTGAAGTAAATAAGGAAAATAATTATCATTTAAATAAGACTGAAGAATGTGAAAAGCAAGGAATACAATTAATTCATATATGGGAAGATGATTGGCTATATAGACAAGAAATTGTAAAATCTATAATATTAAATAAATTAGGTAAAAATACTAATAAAATTTATGCTAGAAAATGTATAATTAAAGAGATGTATGATAATAAATTACTTAGAGATTTTTTAAATAAAAATCATATACAAGGATTTGTCGGATCAAAAGTTAAAATAGGATTATTTTATAATGATGAATTAGTAAGCTTGATGACTTTCGGTAATAGACGTATAGCAATGGGTAAAAAATCAACAAATAAAGGTGAATATGAATTACTAAGATTTTGTAATAAATTAAATACTAATATTGTAGGTGGTGCATCAAGATTGTTTAAATATTTTATAAACAATTATACTCCAAGTGAAATGACTACATACGCAGATAGAAGTTTTAGTCAAGGTAAATTGTATGAAACTCTTGGATTTAATTATAACGGAAAAACTGAACCAAATTATTACTATATAATTGACGGAATTAGACATCACAGATTTAACTTCAGAAAAGATTTATTAGTTAAGAAAGGTTTTGATCCAAATAAAAGTGAACACGAAATTATGATTGATAGAAAAATATACAGAATATATGATTCTGGTAACCTAAAATTTATTTATAAAAAAAGTGAGAATTAATTCTCACTTTTTTGTTTAAAATTCTGCTTCTCCTTGTGCTCCACCTTGTGCTCCACCTTGTGCTCCACCTTGTGCTCCACCTTGTGCTCCACCTTGTGCTCCACCTTGTGCTCCACCTTGTGCTCCACCTTGTGCCTGTCCACCACCTTGTGCATCACCTTGTGCACCAGGAAATCCTGGTTCACCACCTGGAAATCCGCCTTCTCCTCCAAAGCCGCCTCCACCTCCAGATGCTCCTGCTCCTTCTCCTGCTGTTCCACTCATCATTTTATATTTGTTGTTAGATTCAATATCTTTATCAGTAAATTTCATAATATTTCTCACAATCCACTCAATCGAAAGGTAGGGCTTCCCATCACCATCTTGTAAATTACTTGATAACGTAGATGAAATTTCTGCTCTTTTTGCTAAATTATTCAAATATTTCCATTCTTCGAATAAATCATTTGAATTGAAATTTAATTTAATATAACTTTCAAATATTTTATCACTGCTCAATTCGGGAAATTCTAAAATCATCTGTATTTTTAATGGCTTAACTAATACTTCTTTGAACAATGTTCGTAATCTACCAACAAAATTTTTAAATCTTATTTCGTCCATAGTTATAGATGCAGTGTCATCATAAAAATTACCTCCACCCTGGTCTTCATCCAATCTAGAGAATGGCATTTTTGATGCTCGTTTGAACGATTTATAAAACCACTGTAAAACTATATCTTCATTTAATTCTGCTTGTTGTGGTTGAATAATATCCATTTCTGGTGTTCCAAGTTCTGATGTAGGAAACCAATAATCTTTTGAATGAGGAATTTTAGTAGAACCATTTATGTATGGTACTCCTGTGGTGTCGTCCCATTCTATGTCTTCATGATATTCACTCATTAGTTGACTTATTTGTTGTTCAGCTTGTTGTCTAGTTAGTCCATTAACAGGGATTACAAATTTTTTGTATATTGATGCTTGATTTAAATTATACATCAATTTAGTAAATTCCAATAATTTTAATTGATTATAAGGTTTGATTAATCCTTCTACATAACTTGTTTCATCATAATCCAAATTATTTGAATATGAAATGTAAATAATATTAGCATCCAACAAAACTCTCCTCAATTGAGGAATATCTGGGTTTTGAATCCAAACAACTGTACCAGTTCCTGGTTCAGCAGCAACAATTAATGTTAATGGGTCCAATAAATTTAGTTCAATTATGTTTTTTTGATCATCATCGTAAACGATTTCAAATGATAAAAATCCATCAATTAAAAAAGTTTTCATATAATTCCAAGCAGTTAATCCATCATTAAAATTGAAAGCATTATAAATTTTCTTGAAATTTTCCTGATATTTCACTCTAATTGATTGGTCATAATTATCTGGTAAATCTGTAACAGTACAAAAATAATTATCATCATCATAATTAATTGCTTCTTCTGCTATTCTAGTTACATAATCTTTAATTTCTTCTTTTATTGCATATTGATGTAAAATTTTTCTTTTATCTAAATATCTACGGTCTAAATATGCAATAGATTTTTTTTCTAATATTTTAGAAATTATTTTTTTTGTAAATAAATCGTACATATTTGTACCAGGCTCATATAGTAAATTACTAGTATCTTGAAATGCTCCAATAGCCTGACTATTTCTAACGACCATTTCTTGTTCGTCCATTCCAAAATTGCTTAATTTTCTTAATATTTTATTACCGAAACTTTTTCCTACATTACCTCTACCAAAATCATACATGGAATTTGGCTGATTGTATCTATTATATGTTGCCACTGTTTATCTATTAATTTTTATTATATATTAAAATACTTGTGCTCATTTAAATCATTTCACTTCAATTAATATCTATATTATAATTTTTCAATTAATTTTAAATTTTTTTCAAAATTTTTCAATGATGTATAAAAATTTTCAATATCTTTTTCGTATAATTTTAATATTTCCTCATACATTATTATTTTATCAGAGAATTCTCCTTTGAGTTTATTGTTAACAATATTATTTAATGTTTCATACATTAAACTATTATTTATTTTATATGTATCTAAGAAAACAAATCTATGAAGAATGGTGGAAGATACTTGATATACATGTTCTATTTTAGATATATCATATGCAGTTATAGAATAATTTTTTTTACCATTTATTTTTAAATATTGATAAATCCAATTCACATTAAAATAAAATTCATTGTTTACTATATCGCCTTTGGATATTTTATCTGAGTTTTTTTCATATCTATCAGGATTTGTTTGTATTATAGAATCTATTAATTTTGCTTTATATAATATTGGTAAATAATCAAAATTTACTGCATATAATATTTTCTTGATATTTACAATTTTTAGCTGACTCTCTAAAACACCAAGTTCATTAGAATTTTTTATTGGAGGTATAGTTAATATTGGACACCATAATTTGTTTCCGTTGTAATTATATTTGATTATATAAAATTTGCCTATTTGTATATTTGCTAATGTCGTAGGTCTTATTTGCTTATTTGGATTTCTAGTGATGTAACCAAACAACTCTTCTGTAGATTCTTTTCTAATCAAGTTGATGTTTTTGTTATATTGTCCAAATAAAGATTCAAGTTCTTCAGTGAATGATACATTACTCATTTTATTATACCATATTTTTTCAAATCATCTTCAGATATTATTATAAATTTTAAATGATGTCTTTCACACCATTCTTTTGTGAAATACCATTTGTGCATATTTTTTTTATATGTGTTTAATGAATATTCATAATTTTCTAACATTTTTAATGTTTTTCGTTGGGGTGGTTTAGGTTGTTCAGTTTCATGTTTAGGTTTTACCTCAATTACTAGTCTATCATATTTTTCTGGATCACTATTATCTATCATTTCTAAATAAAAATCTGGATAATAACGATGAGTTTCAATTTGACCTAATTTATTTTTAAATTGATATGGAATTTCTAAACTTTCAGAACTCCATTTTAAAACTTTATCATTCAAATCACAAAATCTGCAAAATCCTAACTCCCAAGAAGAAAAATATTTTATAGGTAAGATTCCAATATATTTTTCTTCATTTTCAAGATTATAAAAACCTTGTTTATATTTATTTCTACCTTTTTTATCTTTCCTGCTACCAAATGATGCTTTATTTGCTCCCATAAATCAATATTTGTTTCGTAAAGAATTTAAATTAGGTGGATCTTGAACAAGTTTGGTGTTGTCTGTTACATTTATGTAATTTCTACCTCCGTTAGCCTTAGCAACATCATATAGTGTTGGAAATCTATTGTGAGCTCCAGTTTGAATATCTTGGAATTGAATATCTCTAACCAAAACTATAAACTCTTCATCACCTCTATATGAATTTGAGGGTCCTGGTATTGAATTAATAAATCCGTCATTTCTGACCCAATCTCTTAGTGCCATATTATATATATTATTTTTTAAATGTTATGAAGTCCTTTACCATCATTTGCGCTGCTTAAGCTTATCATTTTTGGTATATCTTGATTATTTTTCTTTTGGTAAATTACATTTAGTCCACCTGCGATTCCACGCTTACAAATTTCTGAGAAATAAGGAAAGGCTGATGAATATTTTTTCTCATTGAATCCTTTCCAGTTTGATAGCATCATCAGAATGCCCTGCTGCATACAATCATATTTGTCATCTGATGTTTTATATTTTCTTTCAAATTTTTTTATCATTTCTTCTCCAATAAGAATTATCATTTTCTCGGACTTTCTTGTTAATTTTCCCTTGCCTTTTGATAAAATAATTTCATAGTAGAAAGTTGTGTCATCTATATATCTTGCCATATTTTTTATTTGTTTTTTTTTATTTGTTTTTATTCTATATTGCCTATAAAAATATATGGTATGTTGATGTATAAATTTTTTTTAATGCCTTGAAATCTAATGTATATATAAGTTAATTTTTATAGATTTCTAATAATGAAAAGTTTAATATAAGTTTAATAAAAATTGATTTTTATTAAAAAAGATATCACAAATTGTGATATCTTTTTAATTTTATCATTTAAAAGATTATATAATCATTCTTTTTGCTTTTATTTTATCATCCTTGATAGCTTTTAAGTTTTCATATAAATCATGTTTAGATACTAATAATTGATTAAAAGTTTCTTTCAATGCCTTATCTTCATTTACTAATTCTTCATTTTCTTTTAACAATTCTAATCCTTTGTCTATTTGTTTGATAGATTCTTTGATTTCCATTTCTTTGTCTTCCAATGTTCTTAAATGTTTTACTTCTTTTGAAAGTTTATTTTCTAAAAATCCTGTCAAATCATAATCCAATTCTCTCTGAATATCATTAATTAAATCATTTGGTGAATTATATTCATAAAAAGCAGAACCTGTTCTAGTGTCATTGTTATAAACATATAATTTATCTTTGTAGTTTACAACATAAGTTTCCAAACATGGGTGCAATACATTTTCTACTTTTAATGCAATATCTAAGTCAACAAATTTGTCCAAATTTTGTGCTGTTGTTGTTGATAATACATAAAAATCTTTTTTCAACCAAGGAATAATTTTAGAATTAAATAAATTTTCTAATGTAGTTTCTTTATCTAATTTTTCTTCATTTAAAAACACATCTTTATCTGATTTTGTTGAAATACTCAAAACCAAGTTTTCGTCTAATCTGAAAGAAATCTTATCTTCATTGATGTCACCAATTGTCATAACTTTTTCCAAGATTCTAAATTCTCTTAATTTTTCAATGTCTGTGATGTGGTTTTCTAAAAGTGTTTGTTTTATTTCATCTTGTCCAATCAAAAACCAACGATCTTTCATAAATACTAAATTACCTTCATTTGTTTTTTCGACTAAAGTGAATACTTTTGATGCGTTACCTGAGTTTACTAGATTTTGTCTTTGAATAGGATTATTCATATATCCAGATAAAAACATTTTTACTTCAGGAATCCAATCATGAATAACCAATTCATTTAATATTGTACTCATTTTTGAATCATTATCTTGAATATTTATGATATTAAGAATAGAATTCAAAGCTGGACGATACATTTGACCGTAATTTTTTCTTTCAATTTTTTTGTACAAATCTTTCAAATTGTAATTTATAGGTTCACTCTTGATCTCATCTTGTAAATTTTCTACCAATCTTTTTACTTTTGTGTCCCAAGCATATCCTGCTAAATTTTCTTTTAAAGAACTTACAAGTTCTTTTTCTGAAAATTTGTCATAATCGCGAATATATCTCTCAACGATTACATTTAATTCATAATCTTCAATAGGTAAATCCTTTTTGAAATTAAACAAATCATACTTTAAATTTTTCATATTTTTTATTTTTTTTTATTTTTTTTTATTTTTGATATTAGTATTTATCATTTATAATATTTTTTTCTAACATTATCATATTGTGCATCATCACCTTTTTCTATCAATGTTTCATATGCATGTTTATAAATATATTTTAACTGTTCCATAGTGTCTCTAGTTGGTAAGGACTTTATCTTATTTGATTTATCTTGTAATTCAACATTACCATTATGATTGACTAGTAATATATTATAGTTTTCGATAATTCTATTTGATACTCTATAGTTTTCACTTAATTCAAGTTTACCAATCAAAACAATGTTATCATTTTCAAATGCAAAATCATAAAATGTGAATATTGAGCCATCAACGAAATCAATATTTTTTGTACCGAAACCTGAATAATTAGCGACATCATCGAAGCCTTCTTCTGGTTTTAACCCTTCTTTTATGAAAATTTCAAATTTTTTTAATTTTGTCATTTTTTTATTTTTTTTTAATTTCTTTCTTCAACCTTTGCTCCAAATTCATTAATTAATTTTTTAGCATCTGATTCCTTTAATTGAACACCATCTGCATAGTATTCATCACCAGATAATGAAATCAATTTTATCAAAAGTCTATATGTTCCAGACTTCCAATGCAAAATTGTTAAATTTGTATTACAATTATCACCATTATAATTTTCGAACTTTTTTATATTTTATGTTGCATGTTTTACTCGTTTTATGATGTTCTCTGAGATTATATATTAATTAAAAAAACTCATTTTTTGATAAAAATGTTTTTTGTTAATATTATTTTATATATAATAAAAAATAAATATTTCTTATGAAATTTATAAAGACATATGAGGATTATTCAAGCTTGAATATTTCTCTTGATGGTAAATCTAAAATGAAAATAAAAGTCGGAGATGATATATTGAGTGGTAAATTTAAAAATAAGAAAATTAAAGTTAAATCTATAAAAATAAATCCTAAAGGTGATATAACTATTAACAATAAACCTTTTATAAAAATGAGAAAGACAAAAAAAGCATAACTTATAAGTTATGCTTTTTATTTATTCCATATTATTTATTTCATTGTCTCTATTGTCTTCCTTTTCTTTGATTATTTCTTCTTTTGTTCTATTGTCAAGTAAATTATTATACCAATATGCTCTTTTGACTTCTTCTTTTGATTTACTATTTACATTTGGTTTTTCTACACCAAGAAATTCCCAATCTATAGAATCATCATTATCACACATTTCATAATCTTCTGTGTTGACAGTGAATGATGGATAAAAAGTTACTACTTCTAAAGTAAATTTTATTGTAATTGTACTACCGTCAATACCAATTCCACCGTTTCTTGGAATATCAATACCTCCATCTGATGGTAATTTAAAAAATGAATCTATTTTCATACCAAAATAACTTATACTAAAAAATCTATAATTGTATAATGCATCTAGCATTCTAGTGTAGCATGTATCTATTTCCCATTCATTATCTAGAGTGATACTTATTTCGTAATTTAGAGAAATAGGAATAGCCTTTACTCTACTAATTACACTTCTAAATTCATCATTAATTTTGCTTTCTTTAGCTAAAAATTGATTAGGATTGGCATATTCATCATCTCTTTGAGATCCACCTTTAAATGTTATTGTACCCCTTTGTTTTTGATCTGTATTTAACTCTACTCTATCTCCTACAACATCATCTACAAATGCATCTAGCATAAATCTTTCTTGTCCTGCAAATGATGTATAAAAAGGAATCAATACTCTAATTTTTCTACCATCACTATAACGATTTATCCATCTAATTTTAGTTTCTAATGCTTTTGCTAATGCTATTGTAGACATTCTAACAAAATTATCATCATAATTGTACGTGTCATCTATATTCATATGTAATATTATTTTTATTTCATTATATATAAAAATAATCAAGATATAATTAAACCTTCAGTATATTTAATTCTATAATCTTCATAAATTATAAATTATAAATATATGAAAAATGATATGTTTTGGTATAAGTACCAACCTAAAAGCTTAAAAACAATTATATTATTACCAAGAGTTAGAGATTTAATTAAGAATGGTTTAACAGCTAATATGATATTTTATAGTGATACACCAGGAACAGGTAAAACAACATTAGCTAGAATATTATGTAAAGAAACAGATAATATTGAATTTAACGCGTCAAAAGATACAAGTGTTAATATTCTAAGAGAACAATTACAAAATCATTGTAAAAGTTTGAATCCATTTATGGTTAAAGATGCTCAAAAATCTATATTTTTGGATGAGTTTGATGGAGTATCTACTGAATATAAAAAAGCCATGAAAGGTTTTTCAGATACATTTCAACATGTAAGATTCATACTTACAACTAATTATATTCAAGATATTGATGATAAAATATTATCAAGATTCATGAAAGTGGATTTTAATCCTAAAAATAAAGAAGAAGAAGAATATTTACAGTCTATGTATCTTAAATATCTTAAAGCAATATCTCAAAAAAATAAAATGACTATTACTGATGATGAAATAAAGAAAATCATTATGATTAGTTTTCCTGATTTGAGAAGTGCTACACAAAAACTTCAGGAAGTATTTATTACTAAAAATACTGATCAATTTAAATCAATAAGTTCGTCCAGCTATGACGCTATTTTTGAGTTTATGTTCGATGGCAGAAATAATATTGAAGATAATTATAATTTTGTGCTAAATAATTTTCAAGATAATCCATTAGAATTGATGAAAGCTCTAGGGCGACCTCTGTTTAATAGATTAATGTCAATGGACAATTCAAATATTATAAAGATAGGAGCAACACTTATAAATGTTCAGCGTTCTTATAACGAGAGATATACAGAAACTATTGATCCTATTATTCATTTGATTTCGTATGTTTCTGATATAAAAGAGAATTTAAAGAAATGAGTATATTAACTCATAAAATATATGAAATATCATCTAAGAATATTATAATTTATGATGAATATGATTCAGAACCTAAATATTACTTAGAATCTAAATATTACTTGGATTGTAAATCATTGAAATCTTTGTCTTATTTAACAAACAAATTAGACAACCGTGTTTACGTTTATGGTGAAGTGGATGTATATGATAATAATGAATTTTCAGTTGATTTGAGAAATGTATCCCATATTATTGAAAATATTAATATAAATATTATTATGGAACGAAAAAATAAATTGAGAAAAATAAAAGGAGAAGAATTAATTAATCCTTTTAATGTGATCATTAAAATAAGAATTTTAGATACACATCAGGGTAAACAAATTAAACTTATGATGGATAATGGTGCTAAAATTGTATCAAATTTAAAATGTGCAAAATCTGATAGTTATATTAAAATTTTCACTGAAAATATTAGTTATTAAAAAAATGATTTGAATGGTAGATAAACAAAAAATTAAAGAAAAATGGAGTTCTGTGATAGAAGGATTAAATAATGATAATAACACTGATTGTTTATCAGGTTATAATTATAATAATACTATTCAAGATGAATTGGGTGAACCTAGTGAATCTATTAAATCTGATTTTAGTGATCTTATGTTTCCTATGGTTAGAAGAGTGTTCGCATCTACTCTTGGTGGTGTAGGTATGCGGAAATCAAAACATCAACAATTAAAGGAAGATAGAATAAATAAACTTAGATTATTTGAAGGAAAAGAACCGAATGTTTTATTACCAGATGATGAGCAATATGGTGGATTAGTTTCTGTTACTCCAATGTCTATGCCAAGTGTACAGCTATTTTATATGGATTTTAAGTATGAATCAACAATAATAATTAAAAGAGATAGAAAATCTAAGTTAGATAAAATAAATATTTCATTTAGAAAAGATAAATTGGAATATATAGAAAAAATAATTAAAAAAAATGGATGATATAAAAATTTTCAAAGAAAAAATAATTAATGACTATATTTATAATAATATAGATTTAACTCATGCAGGATCCAAAGATATAAAATTTGGACTAAGAACTGTATTAGGAGAAGAACCTGCTGTCAAATTTGTATATAAAGAAAATATGCTAATTAATGAAGATAGTGGAAAAGTTGAAAGACTTCCAAATGAATTAGAATCAATTGAAATATATTATACTTATATTGGCTCTGATAATAATCCACATGCAGGACACATGAAGTATATTGTCAATTAAAAGTGAGATGTCTCACAATTTTATGTTCATTATTAATAAAAAATCATCATATTTTTTATCAATAATGAACATAAAATTATATCCTTGTTCTAATACTGATGTTTTTTTGACTATATTTAACTCTTCATTTAACTCATATATGTACATTGATTTAATTTCAATTATTAAATTATAATCTTCTAAATAATAATCAGAAAAATAAATTTTATTTTTGTTTTTAAATGTGAAATTTATTGTTTTCCCTCTACTAACATTTAAGTTTAGTTTTTGGCATAACTCTAAAAAATCTTTTTCATAAGAACCCTGATATTTTATACCAATTTCATGAGTTTTCATTTTTGGAAATTGCTTTTTGTGAATTTCTAAATTTTGAGAAGGATAATCAACACCATATTTTTCGTTGCAAGTTTTTCTTGATTTTATTTGACAAATATCTGTTGCTAAATAAGATTCTTTACCATATTTTTCTAAACAAGTATTTTTTATTCTATCTTGGCATTCTTCAGTTTGATTATAATGTTCAACTCCCCATTTTGTTTTATTGTTTAAATTTCTTGTTTTTAAAACTTCATTTGATTGAGTTGGCCACTCCACTCCATTATTAATTAAACAAGTTTTTTTGGATTTTTCTCTATTTGTAAAATGTTCATCACCATATTTTTCTTTTTTAGTTTTATTAGAAACTTTTTTTATTTCAACTGATTGAAAAACATTTTCTACTCCCCAATTTTTTAAATTTGTTTTTGTCTTTTTGTCTTTTATTTCTTTCAACTGAGAAACATTCTCTACTCCATATTTTTCTAAATTTGTTTTTTTAGATTTTTCTAAATTGTAATAATTCTCATCTCCATATCTATCCTTTTTCGTTTTTTTAGATTTTTCAATCTTATTTTTATTGCTACATTTGCTACATGAAAAACAATTCCAATTCTCTACATTTAGTATATAACAATAAAATTTTACAGTTTTTTCATCTCCGCATTTATCGCATTTCACTTGTATTTTTATGTTACTACCTCTTTGTAATTTTTCTGTTTCTATCTCTATAGTATCTTTCATCTTAATATCAGATACAAATGTACTATAATAATCTATGTTCCATTTATATATTTTAACTTCTGTTTTCTTATTAATTATCATATTCTTAATTGTTTTTTAGTTACCGTCAATTATCAGGTTTAGTTTATATATAAATAATAAAATGTCATATATTTCTATTTTTAAACAAATCATTATAAAAAGAATATATAAGATAAAATAAAATAAAAATATGATTAAAATTTCATGCGTTATAGATGGAAATTACCTACTTTATCGTGCGGTTTTCATCCTACATAAATTGAAAACACTTTACGGAGATTTAGAAACACTGTTATTAAATGATTTTAACAATTTGACTAATGCTTATCATTTCAATAAAATATATTTTTTATCTGATAGTAAAAGAAGTTGGAGAAAAAATGTTTATCCTGAGTATAAAGGTAAAAGAAAGAAAGATCTTGATATTGATTGGGAATTTGTATTTGATACATTTGATAAATTTAAAGAGAGTATAAAAAATAGACACAATTGTCTTTTATATCAAATAGATCCATTTGAAGGTGATGATTTGGTGGCTCACATTGTCACAGAAGGAAACAAAAAGGGAATATCAAGTTTGATGGTTTCTAATGATGGTGACCTTCATCAATTATTAAAATTTAGTACTACTGACAATTATATAAATATGATGTATAATCACAAATTTCAAGATGAAAGATTGTATGTACCAATAAATTATAATATATTTATGAAAAATCTTGAAGATACAACAGAAGGTGATATTTTTGATCTTAATGATGATATGGATTTCATAAATTATTTTGATAAAATAACTTATAAAGCTAAAATCACAGAAGTAAATAAAGAAGAGTCATACTTTAAGAAATTAGTAGCAGGAGATGGTGGAGATAATATATTAAGTGTTGTCAAATTCAAAGAAGATTCAAGAGGAATAGGTGATGCTGGTTCTAAAACAGTTTATGCTATGTTCAAACAAAAATATCCTGATGATATTGATTTTGATACTGATGATTTCATAGAAAAACTTTGTGATATTCTTTATATTTATAGAAAAAACAAAGAAGTTGATTTTAAAGAAAGAGTTAATGAAAATATAATTTTCTCAAGAAAATTAACAAGGTTGAGTAGTAATTATTTACCAGATGGGTTTGAACAAATATTACTTAATAATATTAAAATTTAAAAATATTCGTTATGTAGAAACCTTGAATGTAAATTCAAGGTTTTTATTTTTTATATATAGCATATGAAAAATTTCAAAGAATTTTTAGAAGGAACAGGTAAATATGTAAATGTAGATTATAAAATCATAATCAGTGATATGAAAGATAATCCAACTACTCTAATAACAGATTTTAAGATAGTTAAATCTGAAGATAAAAAATTAGAAATAAAAGCAAGAGGTTATACTAAATCTACATTGAACGGTTATACTGAGGGTAAGCCTAAAACTGCATGGACAGAATTTGATGATTTTCAAGATAACAAAACAAGATTTGTCTGGAATAAAAATTTCGAAAATGGGATAAAAAAAATAAAAGTATATTATTAATATATAATAACATAAAAACATAAAAAAAATAAAAAATATGAAAAAATTAAAAGATTTTGGTGATTTTGTGATAGAATCATCTTTGTACCAAGGTAGTACATCACCAGATGTAGAAGGATATCAATCTCCAGAAGAAAATAAAAAAATTGCTACTAATATAATTAATGCAATACACCCAGCATTAAATAAAGGGGGATTTAAAGTGAATGTTGATATGAGTGGAAAAGATCAAAATCCTAATTTGGATAAAATTTCAACATCTACAGATAAATTGGCTTTAATAACTACAAATTTTAGTGCAGGATGGGACGGTAAAAATAGATCAGGAGGAATTCACGTTTATGTCAGTAAAAATAATTTAACATCTTTGCAAGAAATTGTAAAAAATCTTGATCATCCATTTGTTAAAATGGGAGACAAGGCATTTTACTATGAAACAAATAAACCTGTTCCTAGTTTAGTGATTTATGATGATGGTGTTGAAAATACTGTATCAACAGAAACCACAACAGTAGCACCAACAACCACAACTCAACAAACAACAGTAGCACCAACAACTACTACACAACAAACAACAGTGTCACCAACAGTATAAAAAAATTTAAAATAAAAAAGCAGAAATTTAATTTCTGCTTTTTTTAATAATATTAGTTGTGGAATATCCTTTTACTAAATCTATTGTTTTTACTATTCCTCCTCTTTCTATAATAAAATCATAACCAACAATGTCTTCTTTTTTGTAATCTCCTCCTTTTACTAGTACATCAGGGTTTATTATCTCTATTAGATTCAATGGAGTGTCTTCATCAAAATATATTACGGCATCTACAAATAATAATGCTGATAAAATGAATGATCTAGAATTTTGATGATTTATTGGTCTTTCTTCTCCTTTCAATCTCTTAACTGAGTTATCAGAATTTAGTCCAACAATCAAAATATCACCAAAATCTTTTGATTTGGATAAATATTCTATATGTCCTTTATGTAAAATATCAAAACAGCCATTTGTGAATACTATTTTTTTATTCTCTGATCTCCAAATATTCAACTGATTGATAATTGTTGTTTTATCATAAAATTTATTTTTTATATAATCAAGATTAGTCATTTAAAAATATTTATTTTTATAAGAAATATGTTAAAATATCACCAATACTAATCCAACGTCGATCATTTAAAAATGGTAGACTACAGGCTCTTGATAAATTTTCTTCTACATCATCAGGATATTTATTTTTTACATATTGTGCATTATAATTACTTAATTGTATAGTTTCCCCTTTATCTGCATATTTATTGTCAACTTTCGCTATTAATTCTATAACATCTTCATTATTTATAAATAAATCCATTATTTTTTTATATGATTCAATATCAGATATTTTTAATTCTATCATATTATCCCAAGTCAACTTTTCAAATGATTTTATATGTTTCATTATTAATTTTTTAGTTATATATTAATAATTAATTATTCTAATTTTTTATCTATTTTTGATAATTTTAATTTTCTTTCATTTATAAAATATGTTGAAAATTCTTCATATTCAAAAGAACAACCTAAATTATAATTATTTACGACATAAAAGAACTCGTTATTACCAGAGTGATAATATTCATAACTACGACCCAACATATAATCATCTCTTGGATATTTTGGCATTTTAATACAAACAGCTTTCACAATTTAATATATTGAATATCTGAAAAATTCTCTTCTTCTGATGGTTCTTCATATTGTTCTATCATCCAATCTAATATTTCAATTGGTATAGATTTTCCAGTTTCTACTTCACGATTCTTAATTCTGATAACCAATTCATCATAATTTACCTGAAAAACTACAGCTTTCCTGTCGTATATTCCTGGTATTCTACTCATTGTTTTTCTTCTTGCTGATACACTGATGTTTGACATATCAACGATTATATTCTTTCTGTGTTTTATAGCTTCTGCTATATTATTTTGAAGTATAGAATTTACTTTTTTCTCAAATTCTTTATCATAGAAAGTATCTTGATATGATATACCAATATCTACTCTAAGATTGTCTATTATATCATCCCTTGATATTATAACCTCATTTGTAGCATATTTATCTCTATATGTACTTTTGCCTGATGCAGGAGGGCCAATTAAAAATGTTATTGTTGGATTCATTTTTCAATAATTTATTTAATATACAAAAGTAACGATAATTCATAACAAATCAATGAAATAAATATAAACTTTTTGAAAATTAATGAAAATTAACTTCATTTTTTGATGATATAGATTTTTATTTAAAATAATGTATTATCTTTGTATAATAATTAAAATAAGAATTATGAATGATAAAAAGGATATGATAGAAACATCCAATTTCTATTTTGATGTAGATGGTATAACAGTATTAGAAGAAAGAGTATTAGTAGAGTATTCTCTATCAGGACTTATACGCAGTTATGAGGATAGAGTAGCATCATATAAGGAACTATTGAAAGAAGCCAGTATGGATAAAGAACATTTTCCACCAGATAGTGATATTGTTATATGGTATAAAGCAATTCTTAGGGAAGGAAAAGCAGAAAATCAATCAATACTAAAAGATTTAGTTAAAGAGAAAGAATATGAAAATCAAGGATTAAATCCTCCATACTGTTATAAATATTAATTTAGAATATGATAAAAGAACTGAATATTATAGTAGAAATTGATAAGATTGAAATAAAAACATCAACAGATTTGAATAATTGGAACAATGCATCAGAAGAGGAAAAAAATGAATACATTAAGAATGAAGTTCAAGAATATTTAATTTCTAATATGGATGAAATAATTTATGACTTGATTAAAAATAATAAAATTCATATTTAATTAACAATTATATTATTTAAACGTCTGATTAATATTTTTATACTATAATTTTTACAGTAGATAAAAATACTATAAATAGTTGTAAAAATGAAAATAGCAAGAAAGAACACATTAAAAGTAGATTATATCTATTTTTGTTATTAATACCTCTACTATATATCATATTTTTTGGCTATATTGAATCAGGATTTACACTAATTCATATTTTTAGAACTTTTTTATTCTTGCTATTTATTAGAATAATTGCAAAAGAGTTTACTGATTCTATTGTTGTTATATTCTTCTATAAATCATCTTATAAAATATCTTTAAAAGAAAAAAGAAAACTAAAACTAAAAAAACTCAATGATTAAAATTTAGAATATTTAAATTATGAAATATAGTGTTTGTTCAGATGATGTATTAGGTTTTTGTGATAATATAAAAGATGCTAAGATTAATAGTTACTATTGTACACAAAATTGTGAATATTGTAAAAATAAAACTTTTGAAAATAATATTAATTCATTTACGTGTGATTATATATCAGTAAAAAGAAAAGAAAAACTAGAAAAATTAAAAAGAATGGATATAAAATTAAAAGATTATCTAGAATCTGAAAATAAAACAACAATAGACAGAACATATGATAATTATTTTTCTGATGATATACAGAAAAATGATAGATATAAAAAGGTGTTCATTGATCAAATTGTATTAACAGCAACTTGTAGTATAGTATATCACAATTGTAATTTGAATGATTGGATTTATAAATTTAAAGATGTCACTGACGTTTTAGATGAATTGATAAAGATAATTTCTGTTTACAATGCCAGGTAGAACAAAATTGATGTGGCAAACATCAGATGGTCGAGATATAAAAATAATAGATATGGAAACTTCTCATATCTATAACACACTGAAACATATTGAACGTTATAAAAGTACATTTATAAGACAGCATGGTAAAAAACTAATAGATGAATATATTTATAACTTCAATCAAGAAATAAGATACAGAAAATTAAATAGATTAAATAACGAAGATTCAGAAGAACTATTTTAAAATTATAAAAATGGAAAAAATTAATTTAAGAACAATACTTGAAAAACATATAAATTCAAAAAATTTAAAAAATGGAGTTATTAATAATTGTAGCATAGATTCTATTTTAGATGCTATGCAAGAAGCTTGTGAAGAATTTATTGATTGTGGATCAGAAGAAGCAGTATTATTAGGAACTAATTATGATACATTTGAATTATTATTTACTTCAGGTACAGATAATTTACATATTAGAAATGATGATTCATATGATGAATGTTGGGAAGTAGACAAAAAATCTATTCTTAAAGTAAAAAATAACATAACAAGAAATTAAAATTATGAAGAACTGGGAACACCGCAAAATGACTAATGATGAACTTAAATCACTAGTTAAAGATGTATTTGATTGTAAAGTGTTTACGTCACTTCAATGTAGGCAAAGTGATATTATGATGGTTTTTATGGCGTCATTATTTATTGGCTCTTCTCCAACAGAACCTGTATTAACAGGTAAAATAAAAACTGATAGAAAAAATAAACTCAATTATCTTGATCAATGTATAGAGTATGAAAATGACACGCCTAAACGTTTAGAATTCATGAACACAATTGGTATGTTTTATGAAAGATATAGTGAAGCATCACCAAGAAGTATAAATGGATATCCTTGTTTTTTTAGTTGTAATATAGTTTCAATTGAAGATAAAAATAGGTTTCTTGAAATGTATGAAAAATACGAAAAAATGAGAACTGAATTTGAAAGCGAATGGGGTAAAGAGGAAGTAATATCTGATGCTGTATGACAATAAACTACGGAATAACATTATCAGTGAAAGAACAAATTGATGTTGATATTAAAGCTTATCGTAAATATTTCAGCGATTCACAGTATAACGAAGAAGATAGTGATGATACTATTTATGTCATAGATTTTGATAAATTATCATTTAATGAATGGTATGGTTCACAAGAGCATCAAAGATATATCAATATTTTCACTAGAAAGAAAAAACTAGAAAATCTTAACAAAAAAGCTGATATTTAATCAGCTTTTTTTGTTTTTTGTTATATAATTTATATTAGTAGTGATATTTAACTTGGTTATTATTTTTGAATAATAATATTAAACAAAGGATAAAAAATCTACTAAATAAATAAAAATAAATTATAACATGGCAAAAACACCAGCACTACACTCATATTTTGGAGGAAAAAACAGATTCGAGACTTTTATTAAACCATATATACCTAATGATTATAAAAATTATTTAGAGCCATTTTCAGGTAGTTTCGGAGTATATTTTTTCTTAGATATTGTACCAAATTCAATAGTCAGATACAATGACATCAACAGAGACCAAGCAAATTTGGTTTGCTGCTCAAAAGATTATGAAGTTTTTCATGACTATTTAAAAAATGAAATTGATGATATAAATGGCTGCTTATATTGCAAAGAAACTGAAGCAGAACTGATTAAAACTCATTATAAAGAATTATATTATTCATTGAAGAAATCAAATTTTAGAAATGAAGAATTTAATATTCCAGATATGAAAAGAGCATCACAATATGCTTTTCTTTTGACATCTGCATTTTCGAGTTGTTCTTATACAGCAGCAGGATTCAGTGGATTTAAATTGAAAACATATCTTAACAAATTAAAAAATGTTGAACTACAAAAAAAGTTAATAAATATTACATCTTTTGAAACTATTGATTTTGAACAAGTAATAAAAAAATATGATTCAGAAGATACATTCATATATTTAGATCCACCTTATAACACAGTAGAGAAAAAAGGCTCTAATGATGATGCAAGGTCTGGTTGGTACGGAACCAAAGATGAATTTGGACAATCAGACCACACTAAGCTATTAGAACTATTAAAAACAACAAAATCACGTTGGGCACTTTCATATTATTACTTTGATGAACTCGAGTATATGATGCCTAAAAATGAGTATGTTTGGTTACAAAAAGACTTCTTTCGTTCATCTGCAAGTTTTTCAGAAACAAAAGAAACAAAAGGTACAGAATTACTAATTTTGAATTATGATCCAAAAACGTTTATAAAATTTCCAGTTGGACATATTATTGTTCCTGAATCAGAAGTAATATCTGATGATATGATAATTGATGAAAAAACTATTACAGAAGTTGCAGAAGTTACAGAAAAACCAGAAATCAAAAAAATAGAAATTGTTGAATCAAAAAATGAAGAAAATGTTGAACCTGAAGATTACTGGAATTCATAAATATGAGAAAAGAATATGAAATATATCTGGATTGTCAATTGACAAAATATCCAGAAAATGAAAAAAAATACATCAAGTATTATCTAGATAAAATAACATATAAAAATGATGTTGATATCGACAATACAGAAGATGTTGCATTACAATGTATTGCTCCTATAGTTACTTGTGTAGTTAGAGAAATAGTAAAAAGAGACAATCCTTTTATCGATGAGTATTTTAATTTACTTATTAGAATGATCAATGTTGAAAATATAACAAAAGAATTTATAACATATAGTTCACAATTTATTACTATTGCACATAATTATTTATCAAATCTTGATTCTCAAGCAGAATTAACATTATTATTTTGTAATAACTATGTTTGGGGATTAGTAAATATTCTTCATCAAGGCAATAAAAATAAAATCGAAAGAATGATTAAATTAAAAATAATAAATGAAGAAATGTTTTAGAAAAATTGTTGTTAATAATAAAGAATACGATTGGCAGTATAGAAAAAATTACAATATTTCATATGTTAGTATATTTGATGTTTATTATGAACTTCATTATGAATATAATATACTAAAATATGTAGAGATAAGAAAGAAAAAATTCATAAAAGAATTTGAATTGAACAATATTACAATAACTACTATTCAAGTTAGAGAATTGATATTACATGGTACTTTACTATCAAATCAAACTATTAGAAAAATGAAATTAAAATGTATAGAGAAATTGTAACATTAGAAAGCTTAAATCTTACTGAAGATGATTTCAATTTTAAATTGTTGAAAAATCATGATCACGAAGAATATTCATATTCTGGTTATAAATCAATAGATGTATCAATAAATGGCTGTGAATTTTCTTATTCATTTAAAATTTCTGCTGAATTTCTTCAAGATATGTGTGCATTAAGATATGATTTTGATGATATGATTAACAACGTCATAAAAACAGAATCAATTTTTTATTATATCAATAATAAAAAATTGATAAGAAAATCAAAACTAAAAAGATTAAGAGAAATTAATGATTAAAGGTGATTATATTATTGCAACAAAAACTATAAGAGGACAATGTAAAATAGATAGAAGATATAAAATAATGTCCATTTACGAAAAAGGTTCAGATATTAGTTTTTTTGATGAATGCCAACTTATACTTGAAGATGATTATTATTTAATATATCACAATGATAATATGGTAATAACTAGTTGCGTAAATTTCAAATATGATTATGAATACAATAGAAAAAATAAATTAAAAAAAATAAAAAATTATAAATAAATGAAAATAGATATTATAAATAAATCAGATAACGAATTACCAAAATATGAGTCCATATTAGCAGCAGGAATGGATTTAAGAGCTTTTATACCAAATGATATTGTATTAGGTTCTCTTGAAAGAAAAATGATACCAACTGGACTATTCATTAAATTGCCAGAAGGATATGAAGCTCAAATTAGACCAAGAAGTGGATTGGCTATTAAATTCGGTATTACTATTATTAACACACCTGGTACAATTGATGCTGACTACATAGGCGAAATTTGTATATTGCTTGTAAATTTATCAAAAGATGATTTCACAATTAGTAGTGGTGATAGAATAGCTCAAATGGTTATTAATAACTTCGAGAAGTGTGATAAGTGGAATGAAGTGGAAGCTCTAGAAAAAACAGTACGTGGAGAAGGAGGATTCTCATCAACAGGCTTAAAATAAATATTATGACAGAAAGAAAACAAATATTATCAGAATTACAAAACGTAATTTATAATTCAGAAGATTTGATAGATGGTGAATATAATAGCAAATCTGAAAATTTTAATGATTTGACTGAAATTAATGAAAAATATGAAAAATTATTAATTGATATGAATATATTAGTTGATATAATTGGAAAAGAATTGGAAAAATAATGAATATTTTATATGAATATAAATCTAAATCAAAGTCAGAAATTAGATTTATAGAAAGTCATTTTAGTATATATTTTAAGGATGAACCGAGAATATTTTATTCTACTACTGATAAGATTATACGCAAATTAAAAATATTATCTATTGATAATGTAAAATTATATAAAAATTTAAAAAACATAATTGATAAATCAACCACTGTTGATATTTCAGATATGATGAGTTGCCAGCTTAGTTCAGAAATCTCAAAAGAAATGAATAAGTGTATATTTTCTGATATTATTGAAAAATTTGGCATATCAAGAAATAAATATCAAAAAATTCCTATATATTTAACATTTTTAAAAAATAGAAATAAAAAAATCAATTATTATAAAAAATATAAAAAACAAAAAAAGCCATCAATTTTTAATTGATGGCTTTTTTATTCTCAGTTATTGAATTTTATTAATTTTTATAAAGGTTATACACCTTTTGAACCTAATGTAGATTCTTTTGTTTTTTTATCAAATTCATTTCTATTAAAATCAATAGTTCTATAAATCTCTGTGTTTTGATTAGTTATTCTTTTATCAAATTCATTAAATCTTAAATTCATTTCATTAAGAATGCCATTATTTAAACTATCAACTTTATTTTCAAATTTATTAAATCTTGAATCAGTAGTTCTGTGAATATCATCAACTGAATTATTCATCATTCTATTACATTGTTCATCATTATTTGAAATACTTTGTTGAATTTCATTTAAATTGTTATCTAAAGATTTTTGTAAATTAGAAACTATGTTACCAAAATCATTTGATTGTATTGTAATATTGTTGTATACTTCTTCAATATTATTCGCTGTTGATGTTTCTAATTCAACTACTTTCTTGTTTAATTTTATTACCTTAAAAAATGCAATTAATCCCATTACAATCGCTGCAAGAAATATAACCAACATTATTCCTAAAATAAATGCTATTGTTGTACTCATATATATTTTTCTCCTATATATTCAATAACTGAGTTATTAATGCATAGTATATATATGAGCATAAGTTTATATAAATAAAAAAATCTGCATTAAAAATACAGATTTTATTTTTTACAAGCTAATTACAGTTTGTTACTTTGCTACTGTAGTATCAACTGATACCGAATCAACACTAACTGTATCTACAGTTGTAACTGAATCATTACCAGTAGATGTAGAGTTTGCACTTTTTGGTGTGCAAGAAGCAAATGTCAATGCAGAAATAACTGCAATCAATAAAATTACTTTTTTCATCTTTATTTATTTATTTATTATAACCATAACTATTTATGGTTGTGGACCTAACCAGCCTTGAACTGATAACCTTCTGATTATGAGTCAGATACTCTGACCAATTGAGTTATAGGTCCGTTAATCATTATTTTAAATATTCAAATATATTATATTTGTTTTTGTTTATGTTATTTATTTCATTTTTTTTAATTAATATTAAATTGTCAACAACTTTCCATTTATATAAATCTCTATCTCTTTGATAACCTTTAACTTCTACATACATATTATAATCAGTTAAATAAAAATCTGGAAAATATAAATGTTCAGACTCTTGCCATATATATGAAATACCGTTTATTTTATTTGTCCATTTTATGTTATTGTCATCTAAATATTTGGCTACTAATAATTCCCATTTGCCCTTTAATTTAGTTCCATTATATTCCAATGTTTTTACTCTGCCACTTACATTATTTATTGAATAGCTTTCAGGATATTTTAAAACTGCCAATTTCATAGATTTTGAGGTTTTTAATCTTGTATCATCCGAAACTATTCTATTTTTATTTTTATTTGAAATTTTTTTTCTTGTTTCTTCTGAAACAATTATAATCTCTCCTATTTTCTTAGCTTTTGTGTGCTGATTTTCTCCTGTTATTTCACCATTTCTAATTGAATTTCTATATATTTCTAAATTGTCTATAGTATTAATTTTTCTACTTGGATTATTGTGCCAACCTATGTGAGAATTTAGTGCCTGTTTAGATTTGAATTTCTTATCACAAATTGTACAATCATATGAAGTGTCATTGCATTCAGTTTTTAATTGTTCATTGTATATAGACAAATTAAATTTTCTGTTTGGATTATTATGCCAACTCATATGATTACATAATCCTTGATGTGTTTTAAATTCTTTTTCACACTTTTCGCATTTGTGCATATGATATTTTATTGTATATATAAATAATTAAAATTGAAAATGAGAGTTATTCGCTATTAACCTCTTGACTATTTTTTTTGCTCTCCCTCTTGGGCTTGAACCAAGGACACTTGCATTAACAGTGCAATGCTCTACCGACTGAGCTAAGGAAGAATATGATTTGAGTGTTATATGTTTAAAAACATGTTTTGTTTATTATTGAGTACAAAGATAGTATTAATATTTGATATATCAAAACATTTTTGAAATAAAATGATTATTTTTTAAATTATCAAAGTTATTTTCTAATTTATCGCATAAAGTTATGAAATTAGTTATGTCATTTAGAGATAATGAGAACCATTCACCAGTTAATCTACAATGAGAATAGAAGTTGTGTAGACTTTTTTCTAATCTTTGATTGTACTTAGTTTTATAACAGCACAATTCCTTTATCAAATAAGGATTTCCTGTTTGTAATGAGTCAATTCTTTTTTGAACTGAATTTTTTGTATAACCAATTTTGTAAATTGTACCATCGTCGTTAGATGATTCTAATAAATAAATATATCCCATGATGTTATATATATCATTTACATGGTTCTATTAATGAAAATCATTAAATTTTTTGACGTGGTGTATAGATTTTTCAGGAAATTTAGGATCAACAATAACTTCTCCTCCTAATCTCATTTTAGCATTATATTCATCAGTCTTACTTGGAGTTTCAATTATTATTGTACCAGGTATTTGATTTAATTTACCTACTTTTGGTCTATCCGAAACTTCTAATTCAGTTTCATCTATATTAATTTTAACGAAGCTATCTTCTAAATCTCCTACTGATTCAGTGAATGTATCGAAATCTTTTGTTCTTTTCATGTTATTATTTGTTTTTATCTTCTTTTTCTACTTCTCTTTTACCATTTTTTAATTCTTCTGCATATTCCTCATCAATTTCTTTAAGTAAAGCTTGAAATTCTCCAATGTGAGTTTTTTCTTCTCTAGCTACATCTAACAAAATATCTTTAATTTTGCTATCGTTAGCTTCGTCAGCCAATTGCTCATATAAATTGATAGTATCTAACTCAGATAAAATTGCAGCTCTTAGAATCTGTTTATCTGATGATGAATTTTTTGAACCTGGTATAGTCGATAATGTTTCATTTAGAAAATCATCAAAATTTAAAGTTTTTTTCATTTTTTGTCTTCTTTTTTATCTTCTTTTTTATCTTCTTTTTTATCTTCTTTTTTATCTTCTTTTTTATCTTCTTTCTTATCATCTTTCTTATCATCTTTCTTATCATCTTTCTTATCATCTTCTTCACATTCGCCTTGTCCGCACTCACTTACAATTTTATAGTAATTATCCATAGACAATTTACCTTCTTTTTTTGATATTTTAAGTGCTATTTCTGTTGCTTTATGTAAATCCATATCAGTTTTAGCGTCTTCCTTTGCAAATTCCAACATACGAATGAACAATGGTACATCCATTGTGATTGTATCAATACTGTCGTCACTGTCATGATGTTTCTCTGTTATGAAATCATCAAAATTTAAAGTTTTTTTATCCATTGGGTTTAATTATTTTTTTGAGAATGATTCGAAATTTTTCATTCTATACATATTATATTTTACATTTTCTTTTTTTGGTTGAATCACTTGATTCACTTCTGATTGTGAACTGTGAACTTTGACTTTATCTGGCGCATTAGGTTGAGCTTGTGTATTAGGTTGAGCTTGTGCTGTTACAACTTGAGTATTAGACTGAGATTGCTCTTCTTGTTTTTTTACTTGATATTCTTCTCCAGTATATTCAACTACATTTGGAGATATTTCAACATCAATAAAATTTCCTCCTCTTATTTCTCCTCCATCTATTTTTCCTTTGAAAAAATTACCTTTATAAATAATACCTGATTTAAATGTACCATTTCTCCATACTCCATTGTACCACACACCGTTTTGCCAATTTCCATATCTCCACTCACCATCTCTCCAAACACCAAAATACCAATCTCCATTATACCAAATACCAGCATTCCAAACTAATGTATTTTGAAAAATTTCTAGTCTAGCATTTTTTATTTCAGCATTAACCATCCAATTGAATTTATTATCAATTAAAATCTCATCAATTTTCCACTGTTCAGTAAAAATTTCACCATTATATTTCAATTCAGAATATCTGAGTTCCTTACTTATCATTTTTTGATTTTTTTTCTATGTCGTATATATAAAAATTATATATTGAATTTATCAGAATCAACAAAAAATTTAAACTCAGGTATTTTATCTAATTCTTTTTTGTAATTTTTTAAAATCATACGACGCCAATATTCTAGTTCTACATTTTTTAAATCTTCAATAATTTTATAATATAGTTTCTCACATATATCTTTATAACTATTATAAAATTCAGTTGCGTTCATAAAATTAATTTTGTTAAAATCTTCTATTGATAATGATTCATTATCACCTACTGGATAAGAAATATTATTATTATCTATATCAAAACATTCAAATGATACAAACACATTAATATCAGATTTGATAGGAAAGTCTACACGATTACATTGCAATATTGACATTTTTACATCATTGTCATCTTCTGTTTGTGTAACACAAAACTTACCAACATAATCAGATTCTTTATTATTCTTAAATTTTTTTATATATTTCATAAATTAAATTTTTCAGTATTTTTTTTTATTTCATATTCTTCTAAACTTTGAGAAGTTGAGAAATTCTTAGAAATTTCTGAAGGATTAAAAAACAGTTCAGTTCCGTTATCGTCAATAACTGATATAGTATGTAACTCCTTTATTCTTATATTGTAAACTTGCCCTATTGTTAATTTATATGTATCTTCTAACTCTCCAATATGATTATCAATACACAATATTTTTTTAAGATTTCTGTGTATTTTACCATAAGCATCAACATACATTTTTTCTCTGCTGCTGTATATTCCTTCTTCAAATGTTTTTAAATATTTCATTATTTGTTTAAAACTTTTTTTTAATCGGTACTATAATTCATTATATATAATAAAAAATAAATAATTTTTATGACAAATAGTGTTTTCGTGAATAAACAAACAGGAGAAAGAGTTAACATCATTAAAGAAGATGTCAATTTCTATGTAATGAGTGATAATGTTAGTATAAAAAAGGATATACTAGCAAAAAAATATGATATGGTAGAAGAATCAATTAATCCTGATACTTTTTTTCAAGCACCATCAAGTGATCCGTTAGTAAATATGGCTCAACAACTTAAAAATATTGACACTAGTAAAATACAGGACTCTCCAAATGCTGGAGCACAAGTTAAATTTATTGAAAAACCTGTAACTCTTTCTGATAATTCAATGTCTCAATCTTCTGTTAAACAGGAACAAGTAGAAGGATCTGTCGTTTTATCAGCACAAGAAAAGAAAGCTATGCTAGAAGAATGGAGAAAAAATATGCCAGGAGCTGATATACCAAGTATACAAGAAAGAAATTGGGATGATGAAGATGAAAAATTAGTAAATGGTGATAAACAAATTATAGTTAAAAATGAGGAACCAAAAGTTGATCCTCTTAAAATGATGTTTAAAATGTTCAAAAGTAATTATTCTGTAAAATTGATAATTCCAATAGAAGAACTAATTCCTAATCCAAGTTTTATTGGAATGATTCAAGAAAATGTAGAAGCTGATGCTGTTGAATATTATGCAAATTTAATATCAGAAAAAATATTAAAATATCCAACTAAATTGAAAGATGAGATATATAATCAATTAAAAACAATTATTGAGGACGAACTTAAAAAATAAATTACACTAAATGACAAAAACTAACAAAAAATTAGATTCAGCTAGGAAATTAAAAGAATATGAAATGAAGATCATCAAAATGGCTGGATATCTTTCTGATTATTATATAGATAGAGCTATAGAATTAGACGATTTCTCTACTATATCGAGTTTTTTGATTGATTATTTTTCTGGTACAATAGGTAAAACTGTTGATGTTGGATATTTAATTTCAAAATATAAAGAATATGGATTAAATGATAGAATTGAAGATGTTGATTTTGACATTGATGAGTGGTATAAAATAAAATATGAAATAGAAAATAATTTCTCTTCTGATATTTCTAATACAGAAGATGAGTATAAATTAACTGAGTCAATGACTGATGATGAATATGTTTCATATTTAATAGAAAAAAGAAATTCGGAAAAATGATAGCAGAACAATATATTGATGAAGCTGTAAGGATAAGAAACTATTATCTTCAGAACTTAAAGGAAATTGCAGAACAAGAGCCAATAATAATGAAGAAAAAAGAAATGTTTCAAAAAATTCAAGATGAAATGAAAATTATAGTTTATTCTGATGAAAATGATATTAGAAAAACAATGGAACTAAATGAAAAATTGATATATTTGGAAAGAGAAATAAAATCAATTCAAAGTATAATACAACCTTATTATGAAAAAATTGAAAAATTGAAAGATGATAGAGATAGATTGTATTTATCTATAAAAGAAAAATATCCAAATATAACAACAGATGAAATTAAAAATGATATAAGTTCAAAAATAACGGAATAATAGTATGATTGAAAAATTTAGCGTAGAAAAAAAAGATAATATTATTTCATTATATGCAATTGAAATGATAGATTTAAATAAAGGAGATATTTTTTTTAGAAAAAATGTAAATAACTCTATTGACGTTTTACCAAGATACGAAAAAAATAAAGATTATATAAATAGTATAATTGAAAATTTTTTAGATAGTGAAAATTATGATGAAACTTTATTACATAAAAACTAATGTTTTTTGATAAATCAAATTAATTATTGTATATTTGTAAAATGAAAACAATATGTAGAAAACAAACTCTAATCAATAAACTTGAATTTATAAAAATGTATTATGTAAGTAGTCAATATTATAGTCAAGCATCATGTATAAGAGAACTGGCACTTAAGTTTATATCTATTGATATTAATGATAATTCAAAATTAGAACACTTATTCTTAGAGATTGATAGTGCATTAAAAAATAAAATATTTGATAACTATACATTGGAAATTATGAATGAAATTAAAAAATATCTTAATAATGATGTCAGAAAGGTTAAATTATTAAAAATAGAAAAACTTTATAATTTTTAAATACTATATAAAGAACAAAAGGGGATGAACGGTTTTGACAGTAATGTAGAATAAGGTTATCAGCAAGTATCGCATTATCTAAGTTAGCGATTAATAAATTAATGGGTAAAATTTAAATGGCAACGCACATACGCATATTTTAACTTCTAATTCCACTTTCGCAGTTTCTGAAGCTGTTGTTGGTAATGAAGTTTTAGTAGCCTAAACAGACTAAAATCAGAAACCTTGTTAGCAAACTATTTTAAGGTGTAAAAATGTTTGGTGGATTTAATGATGACCACTTAAAAATTATGTATTTTTGTTTATTTTAGAAAAAATGAACTAAACTTGTAGACGAAGCTGAAAGGCAATATTGGACTCGATTCTCGGATATCGACATCTCCACCAATAAAAAACTTGTAATTTATTACAAGTTTTTTTTATATATACATAAAATATGAAATGTGTTTTTTTATATATAAAAGAAAAATATAAATTATTATGGCAATGGAACTTTTAAGAGTTGATCCTGCAACTGGAAGTGGAGCAACAGTATATTATGGTTATGCTACACCAGGTACTCAAGACACAGATCCTATATGGTCAATTAAAAAAATGTCAACTGTGGATAGCGTATTGAGATATGAATATCCATATATAACAGGAACTACTCTATCTAATACATATCCTGCTATCATGGTGAATGATGTTACATATATTCAAGTTTCTGGACTTGTTTGGGCTAATAGATCAGGGTATACTTACAAATAAAAAATAAATAAAATAAATATGATTAAATTTAGTAAAATAGAAGAAGTAGTTGAAAAAAAGTATGAATCAAAAGATATTTTGAGAAATCAAATCTATGATTTAATAGATGAATCAATTTCTATTAAAATTACCAATGATGATTCAATTGACAAAGATATTACCATCAATGGCAAAGAAGAATTAGTTGAAAAAATCAAAAGTTTAATTGAAAATAATAGACTTGATGAAAGAATACTTGCATTAGAACATGTTAAATTGAATGTTTATCAAAACTTTGATATGAAATGGTTAACTGAACAAATAGATGTTCTTAAAGGACTTAAATAAAAAAAAGAGATTCATTTGAATCTCTTTTTTTATGATATAAATATGTTATATTCTTCTTCTCTTCTATCAACTAGTCCTGCAAATCCGTCTCTTAATCCAGTTGTTTTTATTAATTCAGATGCATTCTTAATATCTTTATTTTTTAATGCTTGAATAAATTCTGATGTTCTTAATCCATCAATTCCCATGTTAAATGCTAAAGATACCAAAACATCGAATTGATTTTGTGTCAATTTTATATTTATTCCCTTTTTGTGCCATTCTTCAAATATACGTCTAACTCCATCATATGCAACTTTAACATCTTGCTTTAATAATTCATTTGCTTTTTCTGGCGTTATTTGTTGACCTATTTTAAATTTTGATTTTTTAATTGGTTCTGCATGCCCATATCCTACTGTGACTTTTCCGTCATTAATAGTATAAGCTTTTAATTTCAATTTTTCATGACTCATTATGTGTTCATAAGCCAATCTACTTACACCAAAACTCAATGGATCTTTAAATTTATCGACAGTTTGTATTAATACTGCTTTCTGAGCTGAATTTACATTCAAACTGCTTATATAATTTATAGTCTGTGTTACAGACATAACTGTTAATAAGCTACCAACAAGAAAGGTTGCAACCTTTCTACTATCCAAAGATTTAAATGTGTCTAATAGAGATTTAATGTCTAATTTTTCAATGATTAAATCCTCATTGTATTTGTTGTATTCTTTTATATATTCCATATCTTATATATAAAAAAATAACAACAAAAAATTTTAATATATAACATATGAAATATATCAAACAGTTTGAAACATTATTAAAACATGATAGTTCAAAAGTCAAAAATAATATATTTAAAGATTTTTCAGAAAAATTAAAAGATATTCTATTTAGACTAAAAGAATTAGATGACTTCAAAGGATCATCAGTTAAAATATATTTTGATGATTCTAATGAAATTACTATATCATATAGATATAAATATACAGATTTATTCAAAATAAGATTATTAACATATCACAGATCAGAAGGATTGGAACTATGTGTGATCTTGGAAAGAAGAAATTATGATGATTTTAAAAGCAAAAATAATGATATTTATGATATTATAACATCAGCACTTAATAAGTATGAAACAATAGATGCTTACATTTATTGGGATAGATCAAATGTTCACGATATAAAAATAATAGACAAAAATGATTTGTCTATATTAGATAATATTATCAAAGAAATTGAAATAGAGTTTGATTTCTATATAAACACAAAAAAATTCAATATATGAAACATATCAAATTATTCGAAAATAATAGTCAAAAATATTTTGTATATACTATACAAAATTTTGATGAAGATACAGTGAAAGTAAAATTGTTTGATAGTGAAGAAAGTTGCATAAAATATTCGATAACATTCATACACGATTATGATAAATCACATAATGAAAATTATGATTGCAAAGATATGATAGATTATGAAGATGTGCTGAATTATTGGAATGGTAAATATTATCTGGAACCTGTAGAATTTAATTACGAAGAATATGAAGTGGAAACATTCGAATTTTCAGAAAAATTCGAATTATTGCAGGCTGGAAATAAATTTAATTTGTAAAAATATTACTATAAAATTATTTTATCCATTTTTTAACAGCATTACCAGAAACATTATATATTCTACCAACACCTTCTAATCCATGTTCATTAATTAATTTTTTTAGTTCCTCTTTTTTTGGTCTATTTTTTACTTTTCTTTGCTTTAAATGTGAACAATCTGGACAAATATTACCTTTTCTATAAACTTTATTGTCATGACAATTATCACAATAATAAATTGTTTTATTTTTTGTTCTTAATTCAAAATCATAATTAAATTCACCAACATTATCATTTTTTATTATTTCAATAAGATTGGACACAAAATCACTATCATAAACTTTCAAATAGTATATTTCATATATTTTCCAATCATTTTTTATAAAATAGTCATGTTTTTCCTGATAATGTGGTTTTAATGTTTTATCTGAATTATAATGTTGATTGCCATTAATTTCAACACCTATTCTTTTTTCTGGAAATGATATATCAATAGAATAGTTTCTATATTTTGTAAATAAATTACTATATTTAACAAATTCTTCTTCATTATATGGAAACTCAGGCAAGAATTTTATATTATTTTCTTCAAAAATAGTTTTTAAGTGTTCGCATGGCTGTGATATAAATTTAGTATTTCTCTTCCATACATGTTTATCAGGATTATTTATCAACCATTCTGTTCTAAGTTTTGATATTTTTTTCTTAGTCTCTTCAGTATGTTTTTTAAAACATGTACCTCTTTTTTTCTTTTTATCAGTAATATTAACATTTTCAGCTTTTAATATTTTAGCTAATGAAGTATTAGTAACTTTATATTTAACTATAAGCTCTCTATATGTGAAGTTATTATTAGAATAATCATCAATAATAGAGTTTATAGTATCATCATCAAAATTTATATGAAATCTCATATGATTTGATAAACCAATCTTACTATTAAAATCTATATTACACTTATCACATTTAAACAATATTACATTATTATTTTTTATATAAAAAATCAAGAACCTAAATAGATTCTTGATTTTTTGTACCCTCACCTGGACTCGAACCAGGAATTAAAAATTAGAAATTTTTGGTTATATCCCTTTAACTATGAAGGCATAATTTTTCATTGTGTTATGTTATAAAAGTAATTATTTATTCTCATAATACCAAATTATTTATAATAAATATAGATATAATTTTTATAAAAGTTTATTTAATTGAGCACAATATCAGACTCGAACTGATGATATCCTTTCGGATGCTGGGTTACAAAGCCAGAGCAATAGCCACTATGCGAATTGTGCATTATTTGAGCTTTAAAAAGGACTTGAGCCCTCAACATTTACCTTACAAGGGTAACGTTCTACCAATTGAACTACTAAAGCATTTTTATTGTCGGAATGACAAGACTCGAACTTGCAATAACCTGGTGTCCAATACCAGTAACCTCTCACTATGGATCGCATCCCGTTTTATTGAGCCAAGGGTGAGGATTAAACTCACGACATCCACGTTACTAAGGTGGCGCTCTATCACTGAGCTACATCGGCATTATTGTAGGACTTATTGGAATCGAACCAATGACTTTTTGCTTGTTAAACAAATACTCTGAACCAACTGAGTTAAAATCCTATATTCAAAAAAAGTAGCCCCAGATGGAATCGAACCATCTCCCAAACCTTGTAATAGTCATACGCTTCCGTTACGCCACAGGGCCAAATCTAAAATATCTAAGTTATAATTATTATAACTATCTGATTATGAGCGAGTATGGGGAGTCGGACCCCAGATGTGATATTATCTTTCTAGCTTGGAAGGCTAGTGCAATCGACCGCTATGCGACACTCGCTTGTTAATTTATTTATTTATTCTATAATTATCTAGATACTTTTTAGTGTGTCTTATTACTGATTCATTAAACTCTCTCATAAAAGAATCAGGTATTATGACATTTTTTTCATAAAATTCCTCAAGGACTTCTATTTTTCTAAATGAACCTTCTGAAATTCCTTCTGACCACATTTTAACATGTAATCCCCAACTTTTCTTTCCTTTTATAACACCAAATACTATATTTGGGTGTTTAGTTAATATTTCTTTAAATTTGAATTCTCCATTTTCAAATTTTTTGAAAATCTCTTTGCAACTATCACCATTGATATCATTTTTTATAATTGGATTGTATGTACCAGAAAAATCTAATCCAATTTTTCTGTAACAATCTAAATAAAATTTAAATGATTCATTGAATGAATCTGAATATTTCCTACTCTTCTTTTGAGTAGGAGTTATGCTTTTAGCTCTTTCATACTTATTAATTTTTAAATTTGAGCGATAGATGAGATTCAAACTCACGGTGTGCTTTCGCTTACTGGATTGGCAACCCAGCGCCATCGGTCACTAGGCGACTATCGCATTTTTTATTGAGCGAATAAACAGAATCGAACTGTCATCCTCTGCTTGGTAAACAGATGCACTACCATTGTGCTACATTCGCATTTAATTACAATATTTATATTCATTATAAATATCTTTCAACTCATTCAAATCTATATATGTTTTGATATCTTTTTCATAATATTTACCATATTTAATTTCAAAAATTTCTACTCTATTTAAAAGTTCTTCTATTGTTAAAGAACATTTGTCAGATTTGCTTTGATTTTTTCTATTAATAATCAATTCACAATTTGATGGATGAGAAATTAACAAAGGATTTATCAATTTTCTAAATCCATCTTTTACAGATATCATATGATCTCTACTAACACCATCAACATTATCTCCATTATTTTTAGCTTTATACCAACCATTATTCTCAATCAAAATAAAATCAAACTCATCACTATAATATTTTAAATGAAATTTAAATTTGGTTAATGATTTATATAATTTAAAATCTTCTAAATTTTTACTATAATATTCTTTTTTGCAATTAATATTACAAAAAATATTATTTCTTTTTTTAAATTCTAATATTTTTTCACAATTTAAACACTTCTTTGGTTCTTCATAATAATATTCTTTTTCTTTTAAGAAACAATCTTTTCTTATTATATCAGGATTATTAAAATTCTTATATGCAGATTCAATTAAAGCCTTTCTACCATCATCACTCAAATTATGTTTTCTTCCTTTGTTTCCCTTATTTGTATAAGAAGCAGAACAACTATGGTTGCAGAAGTCTAATCTCTTATTTTCAAAACTTATAACATTGTCACATTGTCTACAATGTTTAGGATTAACATAATATAAATCTTCTTTAATTTTTCTTTTTTTATCAGCAGTATCTTTTACTTTTGTATAATCTCTTAAATTTTTATTAACATAAATATTTCTACAACTCAAAGAACAATATGTTCTATTTTCAGCTATTTCATTGCCACAATTTTTACACTTCATAATTATTTTTATTTTTATATATAAAAATAAAAAAGTGGAAAAAAGTCATTTTGAACTGAACGTTAAAAATTGTGGAGACGATGGAAATTGAATCCACCACACGAACATTGCAAGTGTTCATCGCCGAGCCATGGTACATGCGCCCCCATTTTTGTATCATCATTTCAAAGAACACAAGTATAACTACTTGATAATCAGTAGAGTAGACGGGCATCGAACCCGCAGTAATGTCTTCATCCCAAATGAAGCGACCTGCCAATTGGTCTACTACTCTATTTATTGTCAGGTGAGAAAGAGTCGAACTTTCTTGTGTCGGATCCCGAGACACTACCACATACACCTGATATTCATTGTAGTCCAGGAGGGGGTCGAACCCTCATTTTTCATTCCATTATGCACATAGAGTTTAGAAAACTCCGCCATTACAAGACCATTTGTATAGTAGGTGAGATTTGAACTCACGTGCTCTATCGTCCAAGGATAGCTAGATAAGCCTGACTCCTATACTACTATATTTATTTACTCAAAGAACTCATTTGTGATCCAGAAGAGATTCGAACTCTCATTTTTCATTCCATTATGCACATAGAATTTAGGAAATTCTGCCACTACAGGACCAATTAATTATAAAAAAAGAAAAACCCAAAGTTGAATAATCATCTTTGGGTTTTAACACTATTAAAATATTTTATAAAAATATCAACTTAGATTGTTATCACCCAAATACGCCACTGGTCTGCCTCCTGTTACGGGAGTAGTTGCTGTTGTGTTCGCTGTGATATTTCTACTAATGTTGTTCATGATATTGTATATATTAAAATCTATTTTTTGTTTAATTTATTTTCTACTTTCTTATATATTATATAAAAAATGTCATTTTTTTCTATTTTTAAAAATTGATTGATATGAAGAACTTTTTTTAAGATTTATTTAGAGCAATAGAAAGACATTAACTCATTTACTTAATCTTGATACACTTTCCTGTAACGTTCAACTACACATTTTTTATATCAATCAATTTATTTTTTATTTATAGAACAAAAGTAATATAAAGTTTTGAAACTACCAAATATTTATTGAATTATTTTTAATTTATATTTGTTTAAATAATTGTTCGCTAAATTCTGATGCATCTTTGTTAAATTTATCATCATACATAACATTGATATCATCAGTAATATATTTACAAACACCACTTCCTTCGTGTGTATTAATATCTATAGAATATTTATCTCCCTTATATTCTAATATCCACCAAAATGAGCCATTATAATTATCTTGAAAATTAGGTTCTCCAAATACATTTTTCAGTCTACCAAATTTGATACAGTGTATATTATTGTTTTTACGATTATCATCACTGCTATTATAAAAATCTCTCATAAAATAGTTAGCATTTGATAATGATTTCCAACCTTCGAATTCATTCATATCTTCATATGAAAAATCGATTTTCTTAATCAAATTATCATAAATTTTATTTACTTTCATTTATTATCTTCTTTTTTATACATTAATATTGTAGATTTTATGAAATGATCAAATTCAAATTGATATTGTTTATCACTAATACCATGTTCTTCATAGTTTATATCTATTCTATTTAAACATAATGTTATTTCACTGATTAATTCTTTTTTGTTTCTTTTTTTATATTTCAAATTAACTTCGTCAATTAAATTATTAGAATCATCAATTATTCTATTCTTAATTCCTTCTGTATAAGGCTGAATCCATTTATCTTTATATTTAACACAATTATCAATATCATCACTAACTATATGCATAGTTTGTTCAGATTTACAAAACAAAAAATTTATTATCTTCATAGTTTTATATTAGATCACAAAGATAATAAATTCTTTTTAAATATCAAAATATTTCAGGTATATTATATGTTAAATTTATTCATATCCTTTTTTTGAGACTTATAAGCTTTGGTTATTGACAAATCTAAATTTCTTTCTGGTACAAATACACCTAAGTCTCCATCGTCTTCTTGTTCATCTTCATCATACCAATCAGTGTGTCCTATTTCTATTCCCATGTCAGATAAATCCAATCTTATTGTTTTATCTTCTCCTGTTTTATCATCATGTAAATAAATATCTAATGTTTCTGTATTAGGATGATAAGTTGTACCATTATTATTATATCCAAACATTTCAGAAGTAAAAACATCATTGAGTTCATTTATAAATTCTTTTCTATTTATAACATCTAATTTTTTGCCTCTATATTGATATGCTTCAAATTTTTGTATTTCCATTTTTATTTATTATTTTTATAAATCTCCTAATTGTTCTTTAGTTAATCCTAATGTATTAGTCAATGCTTGTAATTCTTCTTTATTCATATTAAAAATTTTATTAAGAATCATTTTTTTTGCATTTTCATTGGTAGTTCCTTTCATTTGATTCGCCAATTGATCTACACTATCGCTAGTATTTAAGCCTAACTGCCTTAATAATTGAAGTTTAGGTTTTATTAAATCATACAACGTTATATTGATCCAATTTATAACAGCTTTTTTATAATTTATCAAATTAGTTATAGTAGAAGTATCATCAGCTTCTAGTATTTTATCAATTTTATAATTTATTCTATATATTATAGCTTCTGTAACAGTAGTATTAGCTATTGGTGTTGTAGTACCAGTTGTTATATTTGCTGAAGTTTTAATTTCCTCAATAACAGCAGAAGCATAGGTGGACACAGCATTTGAAAATTTATCTTCTGAATAGCTCATTAATGTCATCAATCTCTTGTCTCTTGATCTACTAAATATTTCACTTACAGTAAATTCATCTGTTTGTAATCTATTAACAATTGGAATTAAAGAAAAATAAAAATATTTAATACTCTCAGTTAATATTTTATCGACATCAATAATAGTTTTAGAATTATTTATCTCATTTTGAGTAAGTGATTGACTATTTTTCAAATAACTCTGATATAAAACAGATACATTTTTATCAATATCTAATCGTTTAATGAAAGATGAGAATAATGTATTTAGGGACTCAGTAGGTTCAGGAAATATTTTATGATATTGAGATTTCAAGAACTCAGATATAGAAGATTGTGAATTTTCTGTTAAATATTCACAGTATGTTATTATATTCATTTCATTTCTTTTTATTTTGCAGGCTGAACTTGAGAGGCAGCAGTTTTTGCTTCTATTTTTTTAACATCACTTGATTTTTTAGTCATATCTTTACCTTCTGTCTTATCTCCTTCTTTGAATGTTAATTTATCTCCTTCTACTTTAGTTATAGTTCTGATTATTTCTTTATCTTGCCCTTCTGGCGTCCAACTAATTCTATCTCCTTCTTTAAATACTATTGGTTCAGAAGGTTTTTCAACAGGTTTTTCAACAGGTTTTTCAGAAGGTTTTTCAACAGGTTTTTCAACAGGAGTTTCTGTAGTATTATTTTTAGTTACTTCACTTTTATTTTTAGTAAATTCTCCGTTAGCTCCATTAAATGTTAATTTATCTCCTTCTACTTTAATTATTTTTTCTTCAACGTTTTTATTCAATGAATCTGAATGATATTTTACGGTATCACCAATTTTAAAATCAGTAGATTGCTCAGATGATGCATCAGCAGGAGTCTCTTTCGATAAATTTTTCCATTTCTCATCTAACTGTTTAGATAATACATCTCTATTTTTTGCAACAGCAAGAGATGATGTTTTGTCTCCACCAGCATCATATATTTTTATTTTGGCGTTTAAAAATGCCAATTTAAATTCGTCAACTTTGTTTGCTATTATAGTAGTCAATTTTGGATTTTTTTCTGCTCCACCATATTTAGCCAAAACTCTATTCATTTCATTTTTTGCAACTTCAGCATCAGCATCAATTATTTGCTGAATTAGATTTGCTTTGCCTTTTAATGCAGAGATTGACATTTTAACATTGGTACCTGCTTCTTTTGCTTCTGTGCCTGGTGAGATTGCTTCCTTAGCTTGATTAACTGTGTTTTTAACTGTATTTACAGCATTTGTTGCTTTGTCAACTGCTGTTGCAACATCAGCTTCATTTATTTTATTTTTCAAATGTACTCTTACTGTGTTACTTTCTTTTTTTACTTCAGTGTCAGCAGGCTTAGTATCATTGGTTGTACTTGAAGCAACAGGTTCAATAGTTGTAGTAGGAGTAGTTGTTTTTGTAGTAGAATTTATTTGTACCTCAGCAGTCAAGTTCAAATCAACTTGTACTTTTTTCTTAATATCATCATTAATTTTTTTTAAATATTTATTATATATGTCTTGAATTTCTTGTCCACCTTTTACTTTTTTTATGTAAGTTGAAATATTACTAAATAGTTTACCTATAAAGTTAAATAATCCTTCATTTATTGGATTTATATCATTTTTAATATTTAAAAATTCAGTCTTTGAATATAGATTTCTCATGTGAAAATTTTATTTTTTATTATATATTAATATTTGAAATTCAAATATAACATTAACATTTTTATATATAATAAAAATTAATAATAATATGTTTGAATTTAAAAGTTATACATCAGATGGTACAATTTATGTTGAAATAAGATATAATGGTGAGGTAATTGATACTCAACAATTTGTTACTTATTTTAAGCCATATATCAATGGAGTTTCTTATTCAGGTGAGGATGGAGCTATACGTTCAATTAAAGCTAGGATTGAAACTGGAAAAGGATATTATTCTAATAGTACAAATATATTATATCCATTTACAAGTTTTTCAGACACTACAACAAACACAGCAAATATTAGTGGTATAAATACAGAAAAAAATATTTCAACATCAAAATCAGCTCTGATATCAACATCAGGAGCTACATCAGGAAACATTGTAAAATTAGGGACTGATGAATTAAAAAAGAATATAGATGGAATAAAGGAAGATATTGTCACTCTTCAAGAATTAGGTTTGTCTCCTATATCTAAAATAACTACTAATCTATGGAATGTAATTGAACCTCTATTATTAACTAAAAAACAAACAGCAAAAAAAATATTATTAATATCAACACCAGAAATGACAGAAGAAAATGCTCAATTATTCATATATGGAAAATTGTATTATAAAAATGATGTATTATATGATAATGATTTAATAGATCCAAGTTGTGTATCAAAACCAACTGATGATAAATATTATCCATCTTTAAGCGAAACTCATCCGATATCAAAACAAATTGACAAATGGATAAAAGAATTAAAAGATTCATTAAAGCAGTTAGGAATAAAATTAGGAGAATTTGTAGATTTAATAGCTGACACCATTGAAACAATTGCGTTGTCTCTATCATCATTAGTCTCATCATTAGTAATTTTACCATTTGGTGCTGGAATACCAACAGCTTTAACAGCAGTAAAATCTATGATAATCGCTATAAAAAATTTACAATCTAAAATAGGTGAAATATTTCCATTTTTAAGCGCATTTGATTTTGTAGGATATTTATTACCAATATCAGTTTTGACAGGAATATTAGCAACAATAATAGGAATATTAGCAATTATAAAAACTATAACATCCTCTATAACAAGCATATTTGGCGTATTGTCCATTATATTGGCATTGTTTAGTAAAATTAAAAAGAGATCAGATAATGTACAATTCAAAGCTTTTGCAATAGCAACACCTGATCACATTAGTATAGGTCAAACATCAATACTTAGTGTGAATGCTAATGGAGGAGATTATAATTACACATATGAATGGACTGATTCATACGGTAACATAATATATAATGATCAAAATCTAGATTATGATGATGGCACAAGAACATTAACCCCATATATTCCATTTTTTAATAGAACTCTTGTTATTTCGTCTCCAGAAATATCAAAATATTCAGTAAAAGTGACTGATGGTACAGGAAGAATTACTATATCTTCAGTTCAGATAAAAAGGGATTAATTTTTTTTAAAATTATCGAATTTGACAGTAAGCTTATCACCAGAAACTTTAATTGGATATTTAATAGGTGTTTTTAATTCTATTAATTTAGTTTCGAAAGGATTAACTGTATTGTTACTCACTAAATTATTTATTAAAGATATGTTGTTATTTTTTATTCTATTTGTTATATATTCTATACACTCGTCATCGCTATTTCGTATCAAAAAATCAAAATAATCCTGTAAATTATTAGTATTCATAAAATTGGACTTAACATCGTCATAAAAATAAACTTTATCATAAGCTTCCTTTTTAATTGGAACAAAACGTTTATCCTCAATTGTCAACCCTATCATATGTTCCAATAGAACTTTGTTTTTATCATAAATAATTTTATCCATAAAGCCAGTAGATCTAATTGATTCAGACACAAAATAAATTTTACTTATTTCTAATCCATATTCATTTAATTTGGTTCTTAATTTATTTAATAAATTTGAGTGTTTTTTTCTATCACTTCTAGCTGTCAAAACTCCTATTTCGATATCTTTACCAATAAGATGCTTCACATTATCTAATAATAGTATAACATTTTTATCATTTAAAATATCTTCATTGAAAAATTCACTATATGATATTCCTAAATTAGATAATCTAATATTTCTATTTTTTCTTTGTACTCTTTCCAACATATCTTTAGAAATACAAAATGTTTCTCCGTTATAATCAACTGGTAATTCATCCTTTGAATAAATTCCACTTTTCACTAACGCAAATTCAATGGGAGAAATCTTTAATATAGGCACAGATGGTTTATTTTTATCAATTAACCATATATCACTCTTTATGTACCAAAGTGTATTATCCAGATCAAAAAAGGCGATTTCTTTACCCATATTATTTTAAAATTTTTAGTATATCTAATTGATTATCTTCTATAAGTTCTTCAGCAGCTTTTTTTGTAAAAAATCCAGCTTCTACAATCTCATTTTTTAAAAAATTCTTCAAAATCATATCATTAACTAATTTTATGTTGATATCTATATATTCAATATCTACCACATAACAAGTTAAATTTTTATTAACTCCAGATTTTTGATACTCAATAACAAATTTATCACTAGAATTAATTTGTTTCTTTGCGATCTTTATTCCAGCTTCTTCCCTTAATTCCGTGATAGCTGTTTTTATTTTGCTCATATCATCCTCAATATGTCCCTTTGGAATAGACCACTTTTTCTCTTTTTTCTTGAATTTTTTTGGTCTTACTAATAATATCTTATTATTACATATAAGAACAACACCAGAAAGTTTATGAGATTTTACCTCTTTTTCTTGATATTTTTTGAATTCAACTATATACTCATCAAATTTCACCATATAATATTATAAATTACATTTAGTTTTTATTCTTAATATCAATTAAATCTCTTCTACTTTTTTTATTACTAATACTAATAGGTATATCTTTTATACCATTAAAATCTATAAATGCAAATTTATCTCCTTCTTTCCAATCAATATTATCTGTCATGTCATCAATAACAGATAATTCATCGGATGTCATTGCAAGTGCTTCACTTAAAAATTTTTGAAAATTCATTATTTTTGACATATTTATAATTTTTGATTTTGGTATATATATAAATAATTAAAATCAAATAAATTAACTAAATAAATTAACTATTTTTATTAAATATTATACTTTTTTGAGTTTTGCCTGATTTCATAATCTTTCATGAAATCTGGATGTTTTTCAATAATGTATTTTATGATATTTTTTCTATTATCAACTGTCATCATTTTCATAATATAATCATAAATATCATCATCAGATATAACATTAATTAAATCAACATTCAAATCAATGAGTTTTTTAAACATCTTTATTCTATCATATATAATGCACAATATCAAAGGAGATACATAATAATCATCGTCATCTTTATCCTTTCCTCCAATAGTAATATTATTAATATCAGCACCTTTATTTATTGAATAGTTGAAGTCACAATAATCACAGGTACGAATTGAATTATTTAACATAAAATTAAGTTCTTCCTGAGATTCTTCGATATTAGAAGAAGCCGTACTATTATTTGATATATAATCTTTAAATTTTTTAAACATATGTTATATATAAAAAATCACTATTAAAAATAGTGATTTTATTTTATGGCTTATATCTACCCAAATTATTCATTACAGAATTCATGTTAGGAATTTTATTTGAGTAATTTGATGCTCCTGAATTATCACTTGATGATTCTTTTTGCTGCTTATTATCTCTTTCAATTCTTGCATTTAATCTTTTTACATATTCCTCATATTCCCACCAACCTAATTCATTTATATATCTAGGTGCTATATGATCAGCATCCATAAATCCAAATTTATTGTCCAAAATAGTCATCAAAGGCATCTGGAATAACGAAAATATTTGAGGCTCCTGTGGGAAAGCTCATATCAGTGTGGACCTCCATTCCACATTCTGGACATTGATTCTTCATCTCTTTTATACCAAATAACATCTTATTAACAGCTTGATTTAAAATCTGAAAATTTTTCATATCCATCCTTTTAAATTCTTGTTCTTTTACTTTTATACCATCTTCAGTTATATTATTTCTATCATGCAATAAAAATGAAGCTAATTTCAAAAATGCTACATTAGGATTTTTTTCAATCTGAATTTTATTTTTAATATCACCAAAAAATATCTCTTGTATACCAATTGTAGGTGGCGCTAAATTATAATCAATTCCATCAATATTAAAAACAAAAACTTTGTTAATTGGATCATAGAATTTCTTTAATTTTTCAGGCATATCATGATTAACGAAAGATTTCTCAACAGTATCAGAACTAGTAGCTCTTAATTCCATCTTAAATTCTTTTCCACAATTTCCGCAAACTACTTCTTTTGATAAATTCTTACCTCCTGGAAATGTCAACTCCCTTATCATGAAAATCAATGACAATCTATCACCATCACGAATATCTTTATAAGAACCTTGTTTACCATTTGGATGAAAAAATCTTACACAAGAACTTAATATCTGATTCATTTTTTCAGTTATGTCTAAATAATTTTTATCATCAACCACAGAATATGCTTGAACTTCCTGAACTCTAGCCGCTCTAATACTAAGTTTTGTCCCATTTTTATAAAATATACCACATGGTAAAATATCAAATGGAATCATAGTGTATTCATTTGACGGCGTATTATTATCCAAATATGACATATCTGGTTTTTTTATAGAAATTACATCATCTTTATCATCACTAATAAAATTATTTTCTAAATAAGATAATGCATCTTCTTCTTTCTTATCATTGAAATTACTCATATATTTAATTATTTTCTATTATATATAAAATGATTCTGTACCCCCTATAAAATAAATATCAACCAAAAATCAAATTATATAAACTTTAATGTTATATCTTATTATATAAAATAAAAATATGGGCATAATCGAAATTATTCTAACAATATTCGCATGGAGAAAAGAATGGAAATGGAAATCTTTAATCCCAATATTGATGGCATTTTGTGTAGGATTAATTTGTGGTGTTTCAGGATGTACATCAAGTGATGTAATATTTGTAGATTATTTAACTATAATAATATTAATTGTCATGTGTATAAAAACACCTCATGAAATCTTCAAGCATGAAATAAAAAAAGAATCCTAATGGATTCTTTTTTTGTTCAAATATACTTTGATTTATTTAAATTTCCTTCATAAATAATACCATCTATCTCTCTTGTTGTAGCCCACAAAGGCTGCAAATTATTTAATGAACACACCTCTCTTATGTCAGAATCACTTGAAAAATTTATCACACCTTTTATATGGTCTATATGCCAATCACCATAATTATTCCAACTCATATTAGTAGTGAATTTACTTTCAATGCTAATCTTAAATTCTAATGCAGAATATCCTAATATGTCTATTGTATGTCCTTCTTTTATTGTACCAAATCTTTTTATTGTAGAATGTAAAACTGATCTCCATGCAATAATGTGAGGATTATTTTCTCTATACTTTATTTGATTTTTTGAATTCTTATCTGGATTATTTTTAACATAATCTCTCATTTCTTCTCTGTGTTCTTCTCTATAATTATCAAGATATTTTTTTATACTATCTTTATTTTCTTTTCTGTAAATCTTTTTATCAGCTAAAATCTTTTCTCTGTTTTCAATATGATAATCTTTCTTGTGTTCTAAAATAGCTTCTCTATTTTCTGTATAACGATTCTCATCGTATAATTTTCTTTTTTCTTTAAACCCTGGCGCTTCTTTATATTTCTTTTGAATATCTTTAACACATTCTTTACATTCATTTCTATGCCCATCTGGTGAACCTTTTTTCATGTGAAACTCATCAATTTCTTTGATGTCTTCACAAACTCTACATTTTTTATATAACATAATAAACCTGATTAATTTTATACTTTATATATAAAAATAATCAGGTTTTGTTCAATTTTTCTTCTCAATAATTTAAACTATTTATATTTAAGTTGTAAGTCATTGATTTTTAATGACTTAGTAGTAAAAATCTTCCCAGTAGTCGGCTACAAAGTTTGCAGTCAAATCAAAGATATCAGTTGAGCTTTCCCAGCTTAGTTCTTCGAATCCAGTGAAACTTTTCATCATGGCGTTATGGTATGTTACCCTACGAATAACTTTACCTTCTTTATCGTGTGCATGAATAATAATATCACCAACAAGATTTTTCTTATAATGAAGAGTGCCAGTTTCATTATTCCAACCTAAATCGTACCAGTCTTTTAGAATTTTGAAGCAAAAGATTTGATAGTCGTCATTTTGGTTAAGATTAAAAGAGATAGATAAATCATCAATGTGAGTTTTTTCTGGCATCATAACAAATGCTCTTGTAGAGTATTTGAATCTTTGTACACCAGTTGACAAATCAGGATAAGTTGGGAATTTTGCTGATTTAGTATTTTCCAAAAGAAGGTGAGTTGCATTTGGATGTAGTGACTGAAGAACAGTTGGTAAAATAATTGTTACTTCATATAAATTTTTGTGAATAGGCTCCCATTTTTCTCTTGCCGTATCCACTGTTGTAAAGTGTGCTAATCCCATTTTTTATTAGATTATTTTTTATAAATTAAATATATAATTCAGTTCTATATATTAAATTTAACACACTGTAATCAAAAAAATAAACAAATATTTTTAATTACCTAAATAGTTGCTTATATATTGATTTTTTAGTATACAAATAAAAAAATCAAAAAAAAATATTTATATATAATAGGTTTATACATTATATTTTGATATTATAAATAGTTCAGGATATTTATCAATTAAGAAATCATATATTTCAAGTGATTTGTTAATTGAAAGTGTTTTTATATTATCAACTGATGACACAGTAAGATCACCAACAGTTATATTTGGTAATTTATTTAATATAATTTCTGATACTTTTATCAATTCTGAAATTTTATTTAAATCTAAAGTCAATGAATCTATTATTTCGTAATAGTATTTTATGGTATCATCAATAGATTTTTGAGAATTAAGAATTTTCATTTTTATTTGTTTATCGTATATTTCATCTCCATCAAAGTTAATTACATTTATAGGAAGAAATTGTCCATCTTCCCAATATGGAGTGGCATATATCACAAAATCATTAGAACTCCATACAAAAGAGCCTGAACTACTATCCACGTAAAATTCGAAATCATTAATGGTTTTTTTATCATTTTTAATCTTATCATATAGTATATCTAAGTAGGTATTATCATCATCTTCTATACTTTCATTAAATCTTTTCAACTTCATATTTACACATTAAATTTGTTTGCATTTTGTCTTAAATTATATCTATCTATTAATTCTTGTTTTTCATCAGAAACATCAAAAATTTCTTTTGAATTTACAACAATAGATTTCTCTTTACCAAAATAGAAATCTATATCAAATGGTATGTCATTATATTTAACTGTTATCTCCTTTTCATAATAGCCTTCTTTTATATTAACAATCTCTCCTATTGTATTATTGGTAAATTCTACTATCTTTTTCTTTTTGTCATTACTCTGACCGTACCAAATAATATCTTCTTTTTTTATATTAAGTACAACATAATTTCCGATTTTAATATCTGATTCTTCATAGTCTTCGTATATTTTCAAATGTTTCATATCATTATATATTAATTTAATAATTTTATTTTTATATATATTGTTATGAGATACATAAAAACTTTTGAAGACTTAAAAAATACAGAGATATCAATTAAAGAATTGATGGATGATTGTCTAACATATGATATTGATTTTTTTGATTTACTTAAAGAAATGATATTAAATAATATAATAACATTTCAATGTTATCGAATTTATGATGAAGATGATAATTATATATATACAGCAAAAAATATAACTGGAAGATGTAAAGACATTAAATTAGTTGATGAATATTCTTCAGTTTATGAATACGATATATTAGTTAATATGAATAATATATGGTATGGTTTAACAAATAGAAAGATAAATAAAACTCAAACTTTCACTTTATACAATCATAAAAAAGGAGAATTGGAGGAAAAATTAGAATTAGAAAAACACACAAAAAAATACAATGTATAAAAAAAGAGAGAAATAATTAAATTATTTCTCTTTTTGTTTATTTATTTGTTTTTAATTATTTATACACCAATCAAAAGAACATTTAATTTATACAAACCAACCAGTTTTTTAATTTTAGATTTATTATTTATTTTTTCACCACCTCCATTATCATAATCAGTTTCAATTAAATCAACAGGTTCTTGAGATGGTACATAACCGTTACCTTTCTCAACTTCAAAAGTAATAATACCATCACATATAAATCTTTCTTCATAATTATAATAATATCCTTTTTTTGTGAAATCTATGACACCTTTAATTACAAAATCATCATTATATTCACCTTGATTGTCAGTTCCATCTTGTTCACCAAACCCTATTCTTGTTCCTTTTTCAATTTCAAATTTTTTATATTCATCTTCTTTCATTTCATCATCATCAATACTACCAGATAAATCACCATATGATGGTTTTTCTTTTAAATACACAGTAGCATAATCAAAAACTTCTTTATATGGAAAATCTTTTTCCAAATCTGAAGTTAACGATGAGAATTTTTTAAAGTTAGTTACCATTCCAAACTCTTTATCACTAACTTCAAATATTTCAGATTCACTTGCTCTGACATAGATTTCTCTATTTGAAACTTTGTTTTGAAACTTACGGATGATATTATCACCTGTGCCTGATTTAGAAATCCTTTTCCAATCTTTAGCATTGGTGAAGTTGTGTTCTTTCTCAATTAAATGTTCAACTATTAATTTGATGCAATCTTCTGTTGTTACTTTCATATTTTTGATTTTTAAATTAGTTATACTTATTAAAACTTTCAATTGCATAATTATATAATTCACAAAATCTATCATCTGATAAAAATAAGCTCATCTTATTATTAGATCCAATACTATTATTTTTAATATTATTATCAATAAATTTTAATAAAATCATAATAGCATCATGTTTTTCTAAAGATAAAATAAATTTTTTAAATTCTTCTATTTCTTCATCTGTCAAACCAGAAATCTTACCACTTTTAATAACATTAAAAAAAATAGATTTTTTAATACCATCACTTTTTACAATTTCTTTTCGATAATCTTCTACACCTAAATAATTCTGTTGTTCTTCAAATGTTTTAATTTTTTTCATAATCTTTATTTGTTTTTGTTGTATATATTAATTTTTTTTTGAATATACAAAGATACTACTATTTTTCTATATTCTAAATTTTTTTAATTAATGTTTATATTTAATTAATGTTTATTGATATTAATTATTTTCCAAATAAATTTCAATTGTCCAGAATCATATATTCTATATATTTTTCTTTCCAACATTATTTCATGTTCTGTTTTGTTTTTATCATATCCATCTTTTATAAGAATATCTTTTCTGAAATTGAATCTATTTTTACGTATACCATCTATCACATAATAATAATTAGATTTAGATTTATGAACGAATTCAAAACCTAATTTATAATACAAATCACCTTGACTCCAACTTCTATCTGCATATGTAACAATTTCATTATATTCATATGTTTTTAAAAAATATTTAAATAATTTAGATGCTCCTCCAACTACACTGGTATTTAATTTGTTGCAAAATCTTAAAAGTTCATATGAGCCATCATGACTTTTTATTCCCATATTTTTTCTTTGATTTCCAAATGTCATTAAACTAACTAGAACATTTTCAAAAAATAATCCTATTTTTATTTGTGCGCCAATAAATCCTTGTATATGATTTTTATCTAAAAATTCTTTCAATAAAATATTATCAGCAATTTCTTTAATTTCGCATTTTCTTGCATATAATACACTATCATTTTTATTCAATAAATTTAATATTCTTGATTTAATAATATGATTCTTATTTGTCCAATCATCTTCATAAACATGAATTAATTTTATTCCTTTACTTTCTGATAATTCAGTCTTTTTTAAATGATAATCACTTGTTTTATATACTTCACTGTGCCAATAAATACCATTAAATTCAAATGCAAGTTTCATTTTTGGTAAATAAATATCTAATTCATATGGAGAAATAATTTTCTTACTATTTACTATAATTTCATCATCATAATTTTCTTTTATAAAATTAAGTAATTCGAATTCACTCATTGAAGTTTGATTAAAATGCTCTGGAAAACATTCAGTACACATGTAATTTGCAAATTGTTTTCTGGATTTAAATAATTCAAAACTAATCTTAAACGTGTGTTTTTTTCCAGAATCACAATTCATTAAATATTCTCTTGCGTCATAATCAACATCAATTATATTATTATCTTGATTCAATATTTTATTATTTTTAATTGTATTTTTTCTATTACTCACAGATTTATTCAATATATCTTTATTTTCATATGGATTATTAACTCCATAATTTTTAAATAATGTATCTTTAGATTTTTTGAAAAATTCTTCATTCTGAAAAGTATATTTTACTCCATAACGAGCCATCATAGTTTTTGTATAATTTTCTTTATAATTACTTTTTTTGAAAGACTCAATTCTTAATTTTTTTATTTCTTCAGATTTGTTTGGATTATTAACTCCATAATTTTTAAATAATGTGTCTTTAGATTTTTTTTGTATTTCATCGTTTTGCAAAGGACTATTACTACCATATCTTTCTTGATTGGTTTTTATCATTTTTTCTTTAATATCTTTATTCATACCAGGTGCTTTAGTTCCGTATTTGGCATATGATTTTTCTTCTTTGACTTTCTTTATTTCAGGATCACTACTCACACAAGAATTTGAACAACGCTTACTATAGCCCAATGTTGAATTTTTAAATTTTACTATATTATGACAATTTTCATTTGAGCAATATATAATTTCTTTTAAATCATTAACATAATGATAAACTTTTTCTTTAAATGGTAAATCTATCAATTTATCATTACAAAATTCTATGACATCATTAAAAATATCAGGATAATTATTTTTAACGTATTTCTCTGCGTACATTCTTCCAGAAGGACCATTTTCTTTTTTTATTGCTTCTACATTTTCATTTTTGTTCATAAACTCTACGTATGTTTTTATTACTCTAATAATAAATTTTTTAATATAAAGTTTATAAAAAAAAGAGAAATAATTAAATTATTTCTCTTTTTTTTTATTTATTATATTTGATTAATGAAATCCCATTGATTTTATATCACCTTTCTTCATTATTGTAATATTATTAACAATAATTCCCATTCCTTTTATCAATTCTACATATGTGTCAATTACACCCATCTGTAAATCAATAACATAATCATTATTATTACTTTCATCACAAACATTCCAGAAATCATACAATGCATCATTATCTAGCATATCTTTACAAATTTTATCAGCTCTATATTTAATTTCTGCTCTAATTTCTGCAGTATTAAATTGCCATTGATATCCTAATAACATATCATACATTCTATTTTCAAGTTCGATAAGAACTTCTCTTGAATGTAAGAAGCTAAGAGATGAATATGGAAATACTTGTGCTGATGTTTCATCATTGATACAATATCCGTTATTCAATTTATAAACAATTGGATTTGCATTCATTCCATGTAAAGATTCAAGATCTGTATTATTAAAGTCCATTTCAGTTTTAGTGATGGTTTGAACTCTACCATTTGTTATTCCTGCACATATTGTCCAAGGAGTCATACCTGCAACATTAGATGTAAATTTCTGCATATAAGTTGTAGCTGCATAAGCTGCTGGTGGGACCCATTTTGGTATACCATTATCATATATTCTAATATATGGAAAGAAATATCCAACACAACTTCTACCGTCAATTCCTTGATTTGGTTGAGCAAATTGATAATAATAATCTGGATTTTTACTATCATCAGCTCCTGCCTTCACAAATTCTAAATTTAGTGTATAATCAGCATTCACAAATGATGGATTATTTGATTCTCTAAATATTTTAGCACTTGGCATACTAATAAAACCTAAACAGTTAAGTTTCAATCCACAAAGGTCAACAAGTTGTTGTTTTGAACCAAGTCCATTAACTGGAGTAAGTCCTAATCCAAATGAATCAACAAGGTATCTCCATGAAATTTTATTCTTATCTGCTAATGCTTTTCCAAGATTAGTATTCATATCTACAATATCAAGTATTGAATTTTGTCTTGCATCAGTACCATTAGGAATAGAATCTGCATGTACTTTAAATGAAGATAAAACTAAAGCTTTATACTCATCAACATACACATCAATTTCAGAATAACTAAATGTTTGTAAAGATTGTGTTTGTCCACTTAAATTAAATGTATCAATTTTAATAGGTGCATCAGTATAAATTATTTTTCTATCAACATTTGTTGGATCATTTTTAACATTAATAATTCTGGTCAATTTTCTAGGAACAGATCCTTCTAAATAGCCTTCACCATTAGGTGCTGCCCAATATGATTCATCATAATATGCTGTTAAGAAACTACCTATTGTTATTTCAGAATATCTATTTTTGTCAATATAAATTTGTTGGCAAATTGTAAGATCATCAACATCAGTTTTTAAAATTTCAACAGATTGTTTCCAATTACTTCTATTAGAAAATATATTTAAACTATTATTATATTCATTAACATTTACCCAGTTTGCATTGGAAACAGAATATGATGTAGATGGATTAATTGATGATAAGAAATTAACTGTTAATATATTATTTTGATCAATAAACATTTCTAAGTATATTTTGGTTGATCCGCTATTATTATTAACATAAAAATAATCATAATTATTAATAACACCATTATAATAATCCAAATACATTTTAGAATATTGTGACACAATTCCTGTTTGTCCTGATGTACCAAGAACATCATATCTTGTTATTAATGTTGTTGTATCAACAATTTTATCATGTAACAAAAATTCATCATCAGTATAATACATTAAGAATACATTACCATCATGACATTTACTAGGTTCATTACTATTAATATATATTTTAATATTTGCATTGTGATTTGATGTTGCTTCTGTAGCAGAAACTGATGATACTGAGTCTTTAAATCCAGCAATAAAATCGCCAACGTTTTGTTGAATTAAAACACTTTTTGTATTAACATTTTCATAAATTTCATAAAATGCTTGTGATTCTCTAATATAATTATAATTATTATAAATTCCTGTTTGCCCAGATGTACCTTCAAATTCTATATTCATATAAGCTTGAGTATCGAAACCGTCACTTATAACAGTTTTATAACCTGATACAGTTCCAACTGCAATATATCCACTAGAATCAATAGATATTGGATTATATGTTAATGTTGCTGTTGAACCAGAATTTACTATTCTTACATATCCAACAATTATAGTATTTGTTAAGCTAAATAAATAATCAGGTAAAATTGCACCAGTCACTGAAGGTGATGCAACTCCTTCTAATACATTAATGGTATTATCATTAGTAAGATAAAGAACATCATATCTAGAACCATATTGATATGGTACATTAGATGAATGATTAACTACAAAAGTTCCTCCTGTTATCATTGAGCCGCCTATTACATAATATGCATTAGGACTGAATGTAAAACTAGTAGATAATGTTCCTCCTGTTGTTCCTGTTATTGATGTTGTATTACATGTAACACCAAATATATTACCATTTACATAAGCGCCTGATCTAACATCAACTCCGTCTGAAATAAAATCTGTATTATAACTATCTAAATTATTAGTAATAACATTATTAGTAGAATCTAAATATTTTTGAGAATATTTTATTTGTTCATTTAGAGTTGTATTATATGACATAAAATTAACATTATTCACATCTTCATTGACAATTGTACCACCTATAATATCAAGACTACTCACTCTAAAATCAGCCTCTAGTAGAACATCTTCGTTATATGCACAGAACAATCCAGTTTTATCTGTGTCATTATTTATAATATTTTTAATATACATATCTCTATTGTTCAAATCTTTAAAATATGGAATTAATGAGCAATCATAACTAGCAAGAATAGATACAGTACCTTCATTAAGGAATGATGAAATTTTAGTTTTAATTAAACCATTTCTATTAAAATATTTGCTAAATGTGGTATCATTAGACAATGTTTTGTAATCTGACCAATCACCTGCAACAACAACAACAGACACCAAGTAATCTGATATCCAATCTCTATAATCGAGATAAGCTGGCACCTTTGTTCTATCACCATACCATGCTTCAGCAGTAACGTCAAAGCCAGAAACAGATGATTTAAACATAAATACTGTTATTACAGTATCACTCATATTTGTGATGTGAAACAATCTATCAGTATCTTGAACACCAAAATTATTTGCTTTTACTACATTCAAAAAAGAATCTGTATCTCTTTCCCAGAAATCTTGTCTATTATAAAATGACTCATATGCAGATCTAACAACTGCACCATTTTGAGAATTGATGCTTGCTGAAACACCTATAGATTGCAAATCCACTTTATCTCTATTTGGATCTGTTGCTAAAAGGTTCAAAGCCCAAACTGGACCACTTTTAAGCATTTGTTTAACTGTTTTGTGAAAAAAAGAACCTTTATTTTCTAATCTTCTATCATCATCTCCAAATATTGTACTAAAATCAGATGGATTTGTAACATAAATAGGAGTATTAAATGGACCTTTTTTTGAAAATCCAGGAACTAAATTAATTAAAACATTTTGCACTGGAAGTTGAACAATACTTTGATCTATTTCCTGAAAGAAAATACCTGGTCTTTTGTATTTTCCGAAATCTGCGTCTTTTATTGGCATAATTTAAAAATTATTTTTATGTATATATTAAATATTTTTATAAAAAAAAATACTAATTGGTGATATTTTACTTTTTCACTTACAATATATATTAAATAGATTAATTGAAAAATAGCAGGAAAAGATGCAAAATAAATGATGATAAAATTTGTTTTATTCAATTTTTTTACTACCTTTATATAAACAAACAATAAAAAACATATGGCTTGTATAACAACAAGTTCAATAAATAAAATAAGAATGAAAACATACACAGATAGAAATATGAAATATACATCAACTGAGTCAGAATCTTATTTAGTTGGTTATGATAAATATAACATACCAATATTTACAGGTGATATGGTAATTAATATATATGATATTTTAGGGGTATTTTTTAAAAAAATATTAAAAGGAAATAGCATAAGCAATTTTGAATATAAAAAATGCATAAAAGTAACGGATGATGAATTTATTAAATTCATAAATTATTTCAATCCTTTTAATTTCTTTGAAAAAAATAGAATATTATACAAGCCTAATGTTGGTGATGTTGTTGTATTATTATCACATAGGAAAAAAGGTAAAATAGTAAAATCGGAAGATATTGTGTATGTTGATGTTGAATATGAACATTTTACTGATAAGCACATACCTATTTACGAATTTAAGTTTGAAGAAAATATAAAAACAATAAGAAAAAACAAATTAAATAACATAATAAGCATAACAGAATCTTAGATATAATTTGACTATGAAACGTGAGCTGAAAAATAACACATTAAAAAAAGATGAAATTCATAGTAGTTATTAATATAAGAAATGAGATAATTAACTAAATTAATATTAACAATTAAACAAATCATACAAAACTAAAAAAATAAGACTAAATAAATTATAATATTTAAAATCTGATTATAAAAAATTATCAGTACAGTATAAATTATATAATATTCTAATGTTGAACAAATTAAAATTATCAGCACATAAATTAATATGTGTCATAAATGAATTAATTTCTCAACTCAATCATAACTATTTAATATAGTAAGACTTATGTTAGTCTGTATGATAGAATTATATATTATCAAAAAAATAGTTAAATAAATGTATTTTTTAAAACAAATGAATACATTTTTAATACAATAAATCAAACATAAACTTTATGATATCAACTAAAAATAATGAACTCGAAGCACAGTTCGAAACTCGCACAGGTATAAATTTTCAAGAATTTTATAAAAATCACAAACCTAAATTAATATGGTATATCGCAAAATATACTAAAGACTCTGGTATCGCAGAAGATCATGTAGAAGATGCATTCATTCAAGCATTGTTGAATATAGAAACTTACAAAAGGCCAGATGAAGGTGGTGCACAATTAAATACTTGGATATATAAAATAGCAGAAAATATAGTCAAAAAAGTACACAAAGATAGTGAAAGATTACCGACAGATTCAATTGATAAAGATTTAGCAATAAATTTTAGCTTATCTAATATCATAGCATATGATGACAGTAAAAAACCAACTGAGGAATATAATATTTTTGTAAAAAAAGCAACTATTATAAAAGATGCAATATACAATTTACCGGAAAAAGATTCTAAATATAAGAAAGTTCTTATAATGAGAGAAATTGAAGGAATGCAATATAAAGAAATTTCAGATGAATTGAACATAAATCTATCTACAATAAAATCTCAGATTAAAAAAGGAAGAACAATAATCAGGAAAAAAGTAGAAAAAAAATTCAAAGATATAGATTACAATGAAGGAGAAAAATAAGATAATTTCTTATGAATCATCAAATTGGTATATAAAATTATGGAGAAATAGATGGTATTTATATGCCCTATTTCTTCAGTTTAAAAACTTTATTGATGTTCAACTATGGATTGATTATTTGGTGATGGATCATCACATAGACAATGACACAAAAATTCTACGAAAAAGATGGACAGAAATAAAAGCTCACGTAGAAATAAGCAAAATGTACAAATTTTCCACAAAATTAGACAGAGAAGACTAATCTAATAATCAGGAAGTTGAATAATATATCAATTTATAATTATAAATATATCATATTTATAATCAATTATTGAAATAAACATAGTATCTTTGTATCTCAATTTAAATATAAATTTTAAAATTATGAGAAATACAAATGGAAATGGAATTTCAGAAAAAATGAAATCAATTAGAGAACTTCTTGATACCCAAGAATTCAGAGACTATAAAATAAAAACCAAAAAAACACAAAAGAGAAAAGAAACAGCATACAAATTCACGTCAATTGGTTATTCTACTGATGCTGTAAAGTATCTAATAATTTTAAATACTATTATATTCATAATTAGTTATTTTATGCCATCATTAATTGATAGCGGAGCTATTTATAATATATCTGATCCTAATTTTCAGCCATATCAAATTATAACATCAATGTTTCTTCATGGTAGTTTTATGCATTTACTTGGTAATATGCTTGCGTTATGGTTTGCTGGAAATTTTATAGACAAATCAATCAACAGTAATAAATTCTTACTATTATATTTCATAAGTGGAATTGCATCAAGCGTATTGTGTATGCTCATTAGTCCATCTCCTGCTGTAGGAGCATCAGGAGCAATTAGTGGGGTAATTGCTGCACTTTTATTTTTAGCACCAGAATCATCAATTCTATTATTTTTTGTTATTCCAATAAAAATAAAGAATTTTGTGTATGGATTTGCAGCATTCTCATTGATATTTGGTATATTATCATTAATAAATCCAAATATAGGATTTGGAATTGCTCATTTTGGTCACTTAGGAGGATTAATAGGAGGCTATTTAATAATGATGTATTGGAAAGCAAAAAAACAAATTCATACATATTAACATGAAAACAAAATCAGGTTATGAAACCAATGGTGATTATATAAAGTTTAAAAGTGGATTTACATCTAATTGGAATGTAGAAACTCAAAACAATATTGAGCATTTCAAAAATGAATTAGATGCTGAGATGCACATAATAATAAAAATCATAGGATGTGAAAATGGGTATTCAAAGTGTGTGTATTATAACACACAAAAACATGGTTGTCAAAATTGTAAAATAGGTTACAATAAAAATTGTTCAAACACAGAAACTCACAATAAATAAATATCTTCAATATGAAAAAAATATTAATTATTTTAGTTTTATTAATTCCGTTGTTTTCTTATTCTAATGTGTCATCAGAGGAAAAAGAACTTGAAGCAAAACAAGTAGTTAAAGACATAAATGAGCAGAAAAAACTTATAGGAGAAACAATTGATGTTGGAAAAAAAGGAGTTTCTATTATAGTAGAAGAGGTTCGTGTGTATGGTTTAAAGAAAACTATAAAAGCAAATTCTTTTGCATTTGTTCCTCTATTCATTTTTATAGTTTTTTTCTTACTTTTTTTAAAAAATAGAGGAAAAGAATAGGTTATTAGAAAAAAAAGTATTACTTTTGTAAATCAAATAAATAAAAACAACAAAATATGACAGATTTTTATAAATTCGTAATTCCTGATCAAATGCACGAAAAGCTCACAGAAGCAGTCGTAGCTATGATGGCAACTGGTAATTTACCATATTATGGTGAATTTGCATTGTTCATTAATTTCTTTGAAAGTAAAAACAATCCTTATATTCCTACTGCAGGTGTGAATGTCACATCTTCTGGTATGAATTTTTATTGGGATAGAAAATTCATTGAGTCATTACCACAACCAGAAATCAACTTTCTTTTAATTCATGAGGAATTTCACATTCTTTTTGATCACATCAAAAGAAGTGTTGGTTACAATTTGAAAGATGCGAATGTTGTACAAGATATGATTATCAACCAAATCATATATGATGAAATAATGAAAAAACAAGGACTTGGTACAGGTTCGAAGCCTTTCATTGGCATACCAAAAGATGAATTAGGAAATAATAGTGCTCTTATGGTACCGAAAGATTACAAAGGAGAGCAAATATTTGAAGATTTGTATGAATGGTATGTTAATGAAAAAAGACAATGGCAAGAAAAAAATAAGGACAAAATCAAAAAAATGCAGGATCAAGCCAATAAATGTCCTAAATGTGGTTCATCTATGACACCAAAAGATGATGGAGAGCAAAAAAATGAAGATGGTAATCAAGATGGTGAAGGAAAAGGAGAAAAATCAGATAAGGACAAAAAAGGTAAAGGTGAAGGTTCTGAAGGTGAAGGACAAGGTGAAGGACAAGGTGAAGGACAAGGAGAAGGTAAAGGTAGTGGTAAAGGTAGTGGTAAAGGAGGATCATCAGATGAAGAAGGTCAAGATGGAGATGGTGAAGGAAATGGTAAAAAATGTCCAAATTGTGGACATGAACACAACAATAATCAATCTCGTCAAGGTAAATCTGATACATCTGGAAAAGATAGATATGGTAAATATGGTAAGAATGATGCTGAATGTTATTCTCTTGAAACAATCTTTGAAGGTGAAGAACGCCAAGAACAAAATACTCTTGATGCACACTTAGGAGATGATATACCACAAGAACTGAAAAGAGAAATAGTTGAAGGTATCATGACAAGACTTAAAAATCGTGGATTGGAGTCTGGTGATGTAGATGCAATTCTTAATAAACTTAGAAAATCTAAAAAAGATTATTTGAAAGAAATTAAGAGAGCTATGAGTAGTCAAGTGTTTGGTTCAAAAAAAGAAAAAACAATTGTACGTCCTAATCGTAAAGGCATACCAGGAATGAAGGGACACAAGAAATTCAAGAACGAAATTAATGTTCTTCTTGATACATCTGGATCAATGGGAGGAGAATTTGAAAAAGTTCTTTCTTATATCTTTCAGAATGACATTCAAATAAATTTAATTCAGTGTGATGCTCAAATTCAAAAGGTTCTTCACATTAAAGATAAAAAAGAAATTGAAAAAATGAAGATATCGGGGCTTGGAGGGACTACCCTTACTCCAGGAATTGACTATATTTCAGATCCTAAAAACAAACTAAGTGCATTTAATACAGTAATTTTAACTGATGGTTATACAGACTCACTTGATTTTCGTAAGGTAAAAACTAGGACGTTAATATTATCAACAGCAGAAAAATGTCCTATATCATTCGATAATGGAAAAGTAAAACAGATTGTAAATATTGGTAAACAGGATTAATAATTAAAAAACAATTAAATTAAAAAAGACAAATTTATATAGATTTGTCTTTTTTTAATTTGTTTTTATACTCGCATTCATTCTTATCACGTTTCTGAGCATTCAATTTATTTTTTGTCATGCACAAATTATTCAATGACGCAATTTCACTCACAGGAATATTATTCAAATATCCGTAATAACAACTTGTTTTATGATCCATTGTTGGGTAATTCTTATGACTTGATTTTAAATTAAAATTATCTTTAATATATTCATTATCATAGTAGTCATAGCCATTCCAATTATTTAATAATTCCACTTTTAATATAGTAGACATATTATCTACTTGTTTTCTATATAAAATATAAGGTTCTAACATATTATCAGGAATTTGATTACCTTTTTTAATTCTTGTATTTTTTCTCTTTAATTGTTGTGATGGCAATTTAGAATCATGTTCAACTCCAAATTTAATCACACAAGTTTTTTTTCTATTATTCTGAACAACTAATCTATTAGGATTATCAACTCCATATCTAATTAAGCAAGTTTTTTTAATTTTATCTTTAACTTCTTGGGAATACATTTGATGTGAAACTCCATAATTTTTAATTAATGTTTTTTTAGATTTTTCTTTAACAAAATCTGCTTGAAATGGATTTTCCACATTATATTTTATTAGACAAACATCTTTAATTTTTTGATTTGTGCACTCTTTTTTTGAGCAAGAGTATTTATCACAGACATTAGTATATTTTATATATCTCTTATATGGCACACTTAAAACGTCTCCACAATAATCACAACTGACATCAACAATAGTATGAGAACCATTTGTCAAATCTTCTATATTTGCATAAAAATATTCTTTTGAATTTTTTACATTATATCCAATAGAATTATAATATCTGAAGTTCATAGCTTTAATATAGACTTTTTTAGTTAGTAGCATAATATGTTAATTTATTTATTTATTTTATTATAGTCTATATATAAATATTTGTTGTTCCTCCTAAGCCTTAATTTTATCTTTTTTAAAAATAATTCATTATATCCTATGAAATATCAATTTTTTTTATTACTTTTGTAATACAAAAAAATAGAACATGATTTATATAATAATATATTTAGCATTAGCAATAATATGGGCAATATATTGTTCATACAGAACAAGCAAAATGGGTAGATTAGGTAAAAAATTCTATAATCTAATTATTTCATTCATAATGAATTTAATAATTTTCCCTTATTCTTTTTATTACTCAATAAAACATAAAAAAATATAATTATGGAATACATAAAAAAATACTCATATAGATTATATGAGAGTATATTATGGATTACTGTAATAATAGTATGCTTCATATCAGCCATATTCACTACAATTCCTTATATCATAACAGGAAAAAATTATATTGAATATATAAGCAAAATTCACACAAAATTATTATTCAAAAAACAAAAAAAATAATATGACCAACAAAGAAAGATTATTATCTTTATTTTCAGAAGATGTAGAGTATAATTATCACATAGTACCAACCACTGAGCCAAATGGAAATCTAATTTACATGATTAGAAATGGGAAAGACTTAAATTTAGAAACATTAGAATTTTCGACATTAAAAATTGCAGAAGAATTGGTTAATCAATGTTCGGTTAAAATTGAAAAATTCGCTCCATCAATATATTTTACAGATGAAACTGATATAAATGATTTATCTGAAAAATTGAATTTGAAAATGTCTAAAAATTTAGATTTTTCAGTTTTTATTGATAGCATCAAGGAAGAATATAGAATATTGGAAGTTAAAGACTCACTATTATATAAAAATAATCCTGAAGCTTATCAAGAAGCTAAACAGAAAGAACATGCTGAACACCAGAAAGAGTTATGGGGTGAGTACACTAAACAGATAGAAGATAAAGTCAAGTCCAGAACAGATGCAATAATGGCATATGAAAATGACTTAATTAAACTTTTAAAAGAGTATTTTGAAAGTATAATTGAATATGAAAAACGAGATTTTTCTTTTGACGTTGAATTTCAAAAAATAATTGGAAACTTAGTAAATCCTGAAACATGGATAAAAATAAATGATATACCGTATGTTTGCAGAATTGAAATATTATCATTGGAAAAAGATAGGGTTAATGTATATTTAACTGACAACAATGATTATTCATATACTGCAACATTGAGATTTCAGAACACAATGATTGAAACTGAAAATGTTGTGAAAATAGAACATGATGATATAATACCAGATTTCAAATCAGACTATGATATATTATCATTATTATATGACATTGATTTCAAATCAGTAAAAGATTGGAAATATAAAAATGAAACCGAAAAATTTGAATATACAATTGATTATTTGGTTCCAATTTTTAAAGAAGCTAAGGATGCTAAAACTCAAGAATTTCTAAAAAAATTAGCAGAAACCGAAAAAGAAGAAACCGAAAAAGAAGAAACAGATGTTGATGATAAAAAAAATGAACTATCTATTGATACTATAACTGAATTAGAAGTTGAAAATAATAAAGAAGATACTAAAAATGAAGAATATGAAAATATTCAATAAAAAACTTCAAAAATGTTTTTTTATATCAAAAATAAGTTGTATCTTTGTAGTGTATTAAAAAATAAAATTATCAATTAAATAAAACAATAACAAATAGTAAATTGAATTAATTATGTCAGAAAAAAACTTGGGTAAAGGTGTAACAATGACACCAGCGAACAGATTTCCAGAAGGTTATGAAGCTCTATCAAGTAGAGAAAAAAAGTACTTTAAGATGATGAATTCTAAAAGTGGTGTTCTTTTTATAACTTCCGCTCCTGGATATGCAAAATCAGCAATTATGAGATCCATTGCTGGAAAAATTGGTTATCAATATTTTGATATTCGATTATCAATGATTGATGAAACAGACGTTGGGTTATATCCATCATTAGATGAAGAAGTGATTGATGGAGTTTCACAAAGAATGTTGGCTCACGTTGCACCTAAATGGGCATATAAGGCTAATGACAAACCAACTATTATTCACTTTGAAGAATTGAACCGTTCTACTCTTGCAGTACGAAATGCAGCTCTTCAAATCTTACTTGAAAGAGAGATTGGTGCATTTTTCGCATTTAATTCAAATGTACTTATGTGTTCTTCAGGTAATCTTGGAGAAGAAGATGGTACAGATGTAGAAGAATTTGATCAAGCTCTTAACAATCGTTTAATTCACATTGAGCACACTATGCCATTTCCAGAATGGGTTGATCAATATGCAAGTAAAAATGTTGCTCCTGTAATTGTTCAATTCTTAAAAACTCACACAGAACATTATTACAAGAAACCTGATCAAAGGAACACAACCAACAAAACGAACAAAGCTTATGCAACCCCTCGTTCTTGGACATTTTTAAGTGATTACATTTTTGAAAATCATGGAGAATATGTTGAAAAAACAGATATTTCTGGTAATGTAGTAAAAGATGCAGGCGGAAAAACAGTGATGATTAAGAAATTTCCAAATATTCGTGTTTGGATTGACGAAATAAAAGAAATTGGACATGGTTACATTGGAGCGTCAAATGCACCATTTGTTAGATATTGTGAAGATACTCTAAGAATAACTCTTGATGATGTACTTGATCGTTTTGATGATATTCTTGATGATGTAAAAAACTTCAATCGTGATAAGAAATCTGAACTTCTTGCAAATATGAAGGAACGTAGTGTTTCAGTATTGAAACCTAAACAACTTGAAAATCTTGTTAAATTTCTTGGTACAATTTCAGATGATGAAGTTATTGGTTATTTACTTCATGTTCTTGATACTGAATATACATTATCTGAGGACTCAAAACCTAATAAGACAACTGAAAAGTTCTTAGCAGATAAGAGGTTCAATAAATTCAGAGACACCATCTTCAAACATGTTGATGATGATGATGATAAAAAATAATTATCATTAAATATATAAATAAAAAGCTGCTAATTTAATTAGCAGCTTTTTTTTGAATTAATATATCAAGGAACTAAATTTTTACAACAAATCCACACATCTATCTATTAGATAAATATGTGGATTCATGTTAATTTATTATGTAACTATCTTATTATCAGTCACATTTAGAAAAACCACATGCCTTGCAGGTCCTGCAGCCATTCTCATAAACTAAATCGTCTCCAGTTGCTCCACAATTTGGACATTTTTCTCCAACTACAACAGAATTAATATATTTCTTAATTATTCTTTTTACTCCACTCTTCCATGTACCAAATACAGCATTATCTGTCATTTCTAATGTATCTATGAGGTGAATAACACTTGGTAAATGAATTCTATGTCTCAAGAAAGCTGATAGCAATTTACTTGTATTCCATAATTCTCTATTAAATGCTCTATTCAAGCCTTCCATAGTTACATTATAGCCATCTTTATCTTTATACACAAAGTCATATCTACTTTTACCTTCTTCTCCATTCTTTGGTTCAGATTTAATTCTAACAATCTCACCTTTTTCTACATTTATAGGAATAAGAAATGCATCAGCGACACCAGTAAATAATTCATAAGGATATTTTTCACCTTTATCATCTACATCTAATCCTAAAAATCCAATCCATTTTTCACCTTTGTTTGTAAATCTAACTACATCACATTCTAATTTTTTTGGACGTTTTCTAGCATTATTTTCACCTGATTCTGATACTACATTTTGTGTAGTGCCTTCGTTTGACATAATAACTCCTTCTCTTGATCCATCACGATAAACAGTAATACCTTTACAACCACTTCTCCATCCTGTTTCATAAACTTTTGAAACTATTTCTTCTGTTACGTTATTTGGCAAATTCACTGTTACTGAAATAGAATGATCAACAAATTTCTGAATACTACCTTGCATTTTAACTTTTTCAACCCAATTCACATCATTAGCTGTTGCTTTATGATATGGTGATTTTTCTATAATTGGCTTTAATTCTGAGTCTTTCATCAATTTAACTTCATCAACATTATATCCATTGATTTCCAACCATACTTCAAATTTCTTATGAAACACATAATATTCTTCCCATTTTTGTCCTTCTGCATCAACAAAGTCAACACGAGCATTTTTGTCACTTGGGTTTATCTTTCTTCTTCTCTTGTATGACACTTTATATGCTGGCTCTATACCTGATGTAGTTTGAGTTAAAATTGAAACTGAGCCAGTTGGTGCAATCGTGAGTAGTGCGATATTTCTCCTACCATATTCTTTCAGCATATTATCCAATTCAGGATCTAAATCTTTCAATCTTTGTACAAATGGATTGTTGATTTCACTATCATAATCATAAATTGGAAATGAGCCTCTTTCTTTTGCCATTATAGCAGAAGATTTATATGCACATATAGCCAAATTTTTGTGAACTTCTGTTGAAAATTCTGTTGCTTCTGATGTTCCATAAATCAAACCAAGAGCGGCTAACATATCTCCTTCAGCAGTCACGCCTAAACCTGTTCTACGACCTTTAATAGTCATATTTTTAATTTTAATCCAAGTTTCTCTTTCAACTCTTTTAGTATTTTCAGGTTCTGAATCTTGCTCAATTTTCTCCAAAATCTTATCGATTTTTTCAAGTTCCAAATCAACAATATCGTCCATAAATCTTTCAGCATAAATTATATGTTCTTTAAACAAATCCCAATCAAAATATGCATCCTTGGTGAAAGGATTTACTACATAACTATATAGATTTATAGCAAGCAAACGACAACTATCATATGGACACAAAGTTATTTCGCCACAAGGATTTGTACTAACTGTCTTAAAACCATGCTGTTGATAACAATCAGGAACAGATTCTCTCATAACAGTATCCCAGAATAATATACCAGGTTCTGCTGATTTCCATGCATTATGAATAATTTTTTTCCAAAGTTTATTAGCATCAATTTGTTTTGTAATCAATGGTGTATCAGAATCTATTGGAAACAATTGAGTAAACATACCAGAATTAATTGAAGCTTTCATAAATTCATCTGTCAATTTAATTGATATATTTGCTCCTGTTACTTTTCCTTGTTCTAGTTTAGCATCTATAAATGCTTCAGAATCAGGATGAAGAACAGAACAAGATAGCATCAATGCTCCTCTTCTTCCTCCTTGAGCCACTTCATTAGTAGAATTTGAATATCTACTCATAAATGGAACCAATCCTGTTGATGTCAAAGCAGAATTTTTAACTGGCATTCCTGCTGGTCTAATATGTGAAAGATCATGTCCAACTCCTCCACGTCTTTTCATTAATTGAATTTGTTCTTCATCAACTTGCATAATTGATCCATAAGAATCTGCAGGATTTCCAATCACAAAGCAATTAGATATTGACACAACCTGGTTATCATTACCAATTCCAGACATTGGTGAGCCTTGTGGTATAATATATTTAAAATCCTTTATCAAATCAAATATAAAATCTTCAGATAATGGATTTTGATATTTTAATTCTATTCTATATATCTCTTTTGATAATCTTCTGTGCATATCATTAGGAGTCAGTTCATAATAAACAGTATCGTTATCTGCGGTATCTTTTAATGCATACTTATTTACCCAAACATCAGAGGCTAATGTATCACCCTTGAAATATTTTAATGATGCATCAAATGCGTCTTCTCTTTTAAAATTCATGTTATTTATTTTTGTTTTTATTATATAAAATTTATATTATTTAGGTTTGTTAAATACCCACGTTGTTTTAGTTCTACTATTATATGTGTTGCATATTCTTTATCTAATAATTTAAACATATTAAATATATTATCTGTGAAATAATATGATAGTTCTACAAATATTTCAGATTTACTATATTCCTTACCAATATTATTTAATAGCATTTTATAATAGTCATTAAATGCTTGTTTGTTTGGTTTTCTTCTATTGGATGAAAAGTCCAAATCTGTTTTATCATTAAGTAAAGTATAAATATCTCTTTGAAGATTTAATCTATCTATATAATCTTCATAATGTTTACTTTCAAATTCATAAGATGATCCAGCTTCTATTGGTAATCCATCATTTAAATTAAAATCTTCTTGTTGATTAATATTATAATCATACTCTTGCTGATCTGCGTTATCTTCAACTTTACCTTTAAATATAGTATCTCTTGATAATGCATGTTTACCTTCAAGCTTATGATTATTAGTGTTAAATTTAACCATTATATCAATATCATCTTCATCATCTTCATCATCTTCAACAGAAGTAGAATCATCATCAGATGAAACATCCAAATTTTCATCTAATAGATTCAAATCATCTTCCAAGTCTTCTTCCAATTCTTCTTCCAATTCTTCAGTAGATTCATTATCTAAATCATCATCTAAATCATCATCAATCTTTTTATTGTTTTTCATTTATTATTTATTATTTATTATTTATTATAAAAATTAATTTTTCAGTAATATCTTCATCATATTTTATTCTTATTAATATTATATTATTTTTATCACAAAAGTTATTTTTTATTTTATCTCTTTTTTTAGATATTATAAATTGTGACTTACCTCCAAATCTTTCAATTTCTTTATAATGTTGAAGTCCATCATATTCTATACAAATATTATAATCTATTAAATAAAAATCAAAAAATAGAGCAGACTTATAAATACAGCCATCAAACTTCTTTTGTCTCTCATAATTTATATTATTTTCTAATAGAAAATCGTTAATTAATATTTCACCTTTTGATTCTCTACATCTAGGACAACCACACCTTAAATGTGTATCAGGAGTTTGATAAAAAATATTACCGCATTTTTTACAAATAATATTCACTTTAGTGTGAGCATTTTTATAATCATTTTCAATTAAACTATAATCATATTTAAAATTGTGATATTTATTAAAATCCTCAATAACTATTTTTATATCTTTACTTTGATTTATTTTGCTTCTTTCTGTTCCGCATTTTATACATCCTATTCCTCTAAGATGAGAATCTGGTCTTTGATAAAAAATACCATGAATGTTACATAAAATTTCTACTTCTATCTTATTATTTACATATTCAGTATTTGAATATGTATAATAATAATTATGAATTTTATTTGATCTTTCTATAAACATTTCAGTATTTAATCGTTTGCTCATTATTTAGCTCCTATTAAAACATCATTCTCCATGGTTAAATATTTTGTATTAAAATCAAATCTCACTTGTTCTTCATGATGTTCACCATCTCTCAATTTTAATATTTTAAGCCTGTATATATTGTTTCTTTTCATTTCTGGATTTCTAATAATACCCCAAACTGAATCTGCTGTATCAGCAATCGCTTTACTTTCTGGTATAGCAGCAAGATTGATATCAGATGCTCCCCAAACACTTTTATCTGTTTGTGTTGCTGTGATAACCGCGCATTCATATTTATCAGCAATACGTCTTAATCCTTCTGCTAAATGTTTACCTTTAAGATATAACATACTTGAAATATCAAATCCTTTTTCAATTGACATAATATTTATATAATCCACAATCACCATTCCAACTTTAATTCTTTTAACTTCTTCGAATTTTTTAATATAATTATCAATATCAGTTACTGTACAATCACTAGTATTATATTTTTTTACAAATATTTTACCTGGTTGTGAATCAAACAATCCTCCAACAGAAGATTGAGATTTAATATTATTTAATTTGTGTTTCATATAAGATGTATCTTTTGATTTCTCATCATATTCATCTACGTTAATTTTAAGTCTCATTGAACCTAATCTTTTCATTACTTTCCTAGTTGCCATTTCTAATGTAATGAGCAAAACATTTGTTCCTGCATTTGCAGCATTTGTAGCTATATTATGTAACCACATTGATTTTCCAACATTTGTCTCACCCATAATTACATTAAAAGTAGATTTACTCCATCCTCCTCCTAATATATTATCTATACATGGCCATCCTGATGGTATACAATTCTTTGATACCATTTGTTTATGAGATTCTGGATCATCAAAATCTGATCCTAAATCATCATCATCATCATCAACCATAAGTACATTTGAAAACATACCTTTCATTTTTTGAGCGATTTCAAGAGCATTATCATAATTCACTTCTTCAATGCCTCTAACCATATCAATACTTTTAAGTACATCTCCTTTTAATTGGTTTTGAATTTTCCAACCTTTAAACATAGGAAGTAACCATTCTGGACTGAAATCACTGTTATCGGATTGAAGAAGTATCTTTATTACTTTATCATTTACTTTATTATCTGAATCAGCTAATTTAACCATAGAATAAATTTGCTGAGAACTAGGTACACTATGACTTTCACTTTTAATATACTCTTCTCTTATTACGGTGTAAATAAATTGTATATCCGAATTTCTAAAGAAAAAAGGTTCTACTTTGGAAAACTGATCAGGATTGACCAAAATATGAACAAAGTAATGTTTTTCCATGTTTGTGTTTGTTGTATCTGCCATATAAAAGTATTATATTAAAATTTAATTATTGTTTATTTATTTTCTATTTTTTAATTATTATTTGTATTTAAGTAAATAATGTTTCATCAGAATCAATATCAAATTCATCTGAAGTTATCATATCTTTATCTTCAATTTCATTTAATCTTTCATCCATTTCTTCTAAATCTTTCATACATTCTTCATATGAAGGATATTTGAAATAATCATAAATAATTGGTTCCATTTTTTCTAATACATCTTGAGTAAATACCTTTCTGTTAAATAATTGGGTTGCTGCAACTGATTTATCCAAATGTTTAACATACCATCTATTTGTTGGCTGATAAGTTATTTCACCTGTTTCTTTATTTAAAACTGGTTTGACTTTTGCAATTCCAATCTTACTGAAATTCTCAGGAGTACAGAATAAATCTAATCCTTTAAATGGATTGATACCTTTGGTGTGATCAATTTCAAACTTAACTTTCTTTGGTTTTGCCAATCTATTTTTACCTGCTTTTGCAGTTATAATAGAACCAGAACGACCTAAATCCATTTCATCTTCTTCTCCAGTTTTCAATTTTGCATCACTTAAAAAAACAATACTACTAGCAGCGTAATATAGTCCTTCTCCACCTGACATAATAGTTTGAGGAAACATATCTTGTGTCAAATAAATATGATTTGTTGCCACTAATGGTACTCCTACAAATCCTAAATCATTTGTAATAAGTCTAACAAGAGATTTAATTTGTTTTGCACGTGTCATATCTTGTTTAATATCTAATTTAAGAGTATCAGCTTTTTCTTTTTCTGATGATAACATACCAATAGAATCTAAAAAGAAAATTGTTTTTGAAACATCCATTCCTTTTTCTTTCAATTTTGTCATATCATCTAACATTGATGTCATAAACATTTTAATTTTCTCCACAATATTAGTTCTAATTAACATAAAAGTATTTGAATCAGATGTATTAATTCCATACATATCAAAATCAGATTTTTCAATAGAAAACTCAGTATCAATCCATACAATATTATATCCTAATTTCTGAGCATTTCTTGCTATATTAAGAGAAAGAAAAGATTTACCTGTTTGTTTTGGTCCAGCTAATAGAGTTATTCTATTATTAGATATCCCTCCATGTAGAATACTTTTAGATAAAAGTGCATCTAAAATATAAACTCCAGTTGAAATAAAGCTTTTTTCTTTTTCAAAATCCTCAATTGAGATAATTTCTTTCTTTGACATAGTATCTATCAATCCAGAAATATTAGAAAAATTAAAACTATTTTTTTGAGAAGTTTGTGCGGTTTTTTTTGCCATCTTTAATTAATTATTTTTTTGATTATAAAAATCAAATATTATAAGAAAAAGTACATAAAAAGTTTTTTATAATATATTTATTATTCATAAATTGATTAATTATAATTACATACACAGTATATTCAAATCAAAATACTAATATATGTATTAATTTTATACACAAAAACGACAAAAGTTTTAAATATATTAGTATATTATTTTTAAATTGAACCTACATGAAAATATATATAATTCAAAATTAATATTATAAGATTTATGGAATTCTACATAGTGTTCGTGAAAAATAGAAAAAAACTTGATAAATATATAAAAATCAATAAAATTCGTAACAAAACTATAATAGACATCAGACAGCAACTTGATGATCATGGTTTAGAGGATGTAAATGAATGGAAGGAATATTTTAATCTCATAATTTACACAAAGATATCTCAAACAATAAGAAAAAGTAAAGATGTATATTATATTCCTAATTTACATAAAATAACCACATTGGAAATTGATGACATTTTTCAAATAAAAGAAAATTTAATAGGAAAAATAAATTTCAACTTATTGTTTTTTTATGAAGATTTCAAAGACAATCAAAAACTATTTGACGATTTACTATCAAGCATTTCTTTATTTGACTCAATTCAAATAATTAGAGATTATTAATATTCAACAGAAGTTTTTTTTATATATAAGAGAAAAATATATAAACAAAGATGGCACATTATTCTGAAATGGATTTTCTGTTTGATAGTCAAACAAATAGGGATTCAATTACACAGCAATTAAACAATACAAGTGTTGGAAATACTCATAGTGTTTTTAATTCTAAATATACTGTATATAAAAAGAATGACAATAGCGCACTTGTAACAGGCACAAATAAAATAAAAGATTATATTCAAGAAAATATCTACAACAATGAAACTAATAGTGTAAATCCTTATGTTAAAATGTTGAAAGATCCAACTTTCACTACCCTTTCACACAAACCAGGTGCAGGATTAAGATTAAAACCATCATATTTTGCGTATTTAAGAGATTTAGGCGTATATCCTATCAATAGAATGGCTATACTTAGAAGATTTCCAGAAGGAGTTTTTGTACCTGAAAATTTAGGACTTATGAATGTAGAACCCATATCAACAATAATTGGATGGATTAAACAAGATGATAATTTTGGTACAATAAATTTCAATGAAACTTGGGGCATAACAAACAAAAGATTTGATGAAAAAATTTCAGATATAGTTAAAAAAGTAACAAAAGTTGACATCGCTAATATAATTCCTGTTCCAAGTTTTGCCCAAGGTATGCTATTTGAAATATACAAAAAAATGGGATTAACAGGAAATGGTGTAAATGAAGAAGCTGATGACAAATCACCAAACTATTGGGGACTCAACAACATACCAATAGGTAATCCTAATGTATTAAAAGAAGGTCCTTTCAGAGATCCAGAAACTCAAAACATAAAATCATCTTTCAACTTTGAACTAATTACTACATATGAACAAAAATTATTAGGAGACGTTGATCCAGGCTCTGCTATGCTAGATATATTAGATAATATATATGCGATGGGAACATCAAATATGGCATTTTATTGGAGTGATTCATCAAAAATAATGCAAAAAGCGAAAGGAGCAACAGACAACAGAGGAAACAATTTAAGTGAATGGTGGGATCTTGTTGTAACTATAACAGAGAGTTTTTGGAAAACGTTAAAAGAATTATTTACTGAATTTGTATCAAAAGCAGAAGAAGTAGAAAAAACTATGCTTACTAGTCAATCAGAAAAAGATAAAAAAACTCAAGCAGCAAATGAACAATCAATAAAAAATAAACAATCTGTCATTGATAATTCTAAAAATAATATGGCAGTAGCAAAAAAAAATATGGATGCTCATGCTCCTGGTTCTAAATATCCAGATGCTAAAATATACCAAAATGCTAAAAAATCATATGATTATAATAAAGGAATAGTAGATAACGCCAATTCAGAAGGAAAAACAGATCATTTATCAGCAGCAAAACAAAGTGCTGAAACTAATATAGCAGCAGCTAAAGTTGCATCAGCATCATTATTGACTAAGGTAGTTGGAGAAGGATTGAAAATAATACAAACAATATTAACTAGTACAGTTGCTATTCATAGATTTGAACTAAGAGGATCAATAGAATTAATGACTGGAGGACAAGATAGTGCTGCACCTTGGCATTTAACTATAGGAAATCCTTATTCTCCTTGGCTAAATACCAGTCATATAATATTAAAAAGTTGTTCAGTAGAAACTAGCAATGAAATGGGATTTAATGATATGCCACAAAGATTAACAGCAAAATTTCAATGTGAATTATCAAGATCATTAGGTAAACAAGAATTAATGAGAATGTTTAATAATACATACAGAAGAGAATATTCTTCAGTACCAACAACACCAGTACAATACAAAGGAGAAGTTAAACCTCAAGAAGAAAAAGTATACAACGGAGGTTCTATACCAGAGGTAGTAGTAACAGCAGAATCAAAGACACCTGGTAATAATCCTGAAAATACATCATTATTAGATCCATCAATTGAAAATTATATGCACAGTAAAGATGGCAATTGGTATACATATAAACAAAGAAAAGCTATGGCGGCAAAAGCAGGTATACCAAACTATAGAGGAACATCTGAGCAGAATACTCAATGGTTAAACTCTCTTAGAGCACAAGATAATGCTAATGGCTTTATTGATAAAGTTCAAGGTAATGATAACATAACTTAAAAATAAAAATAACTATGAAAATACTATCATTCGATAATAATGGAAATTATAGGATTAAAAGAGATTCAGATCAAAATAATCTATTAGACATATTTCAAAAAAATATAGTCAATAATTTATCAATAGGCAAAAGAATATACATCGTACCTAGAGAATATGAAATGAGACTAGATAGAATATCTAAACATTTATATGGCTCATCTGATTACATAGAAGAATTGATGGTACTAAATGATTTGATAAGTCCATATTGTGTCAAAGAAGGTCAATATATTTATTTCTGTCAATATGATGATTTGGCTCAATTATATACAACTGATGAGATACCAACTCAGCAAGACAAAGCAAGACAATCATTAATAAATTCAATACAAACTGATAGAAACAAAAAGAACTTATTTAATGACGCAAATTTACCAATATCAATAAAACCAACATTATTAAAGCAAGTTAGTGTAACGAATGACAACAAAATAAAAATAATAAATTCTTTTGAATAAAAAAACAATAAAATATGATACAAGTTACCGATAAAGCAAAAATAAAAACAAAAGAATTAAATTTTCAATTATATGACAAAGCATCAACAGAAGTTTTTGTACAATCTCTTGATTATACACCTCTTGTGTTTATCAGCAAATTGTATGACACCAGCAATCCGCCTCTAAACGGAACAACTGTGGATCCTAGTGATATTATATCACTAAAATTATTCAACGATAAATTTTTACCGTCAGTGGAATTATTTTGTGAAGATTCTCTTGGTGTTTTATTTACAGATTTCTATCCTTTTGATCATGATACTATAATAAGTGTTTTTGTTAAAGCAAGTTCTGAACAATTAATGCCTTTAAGAATGGATTTTAGACTAACTGAATTTCAAACTATAAAATCAGATCCTGATTCTCATGGATTACAATTTTTAATAAAAGGAATACTTGATGTAGACGAGCTACAATATTCAAATTATGAAACAATTAATGCAACTAGTTATCAAGCAATAAAACAATTAGCTCTCAGAATGAATTTAGGATTTGCATCAAATATTGATGATAGTGCTGATGCAATGAAATGGATAAATCCTAGCGATGTCAATCAAGTATTCATAAAAGATATCACCAAATATTCTTATGTTTCAGATCAATCATTTGTTTGGACATTTATTGATTTCTATTATAATTTAAATTATGTAGATGTTCAAGCTGAACTAAATAGTGTACTAAAAAATGAAACACAAAGTTTGGCAAATCCTCAATTAGAAAAAGTACCAGAAGAAAAAAATGTTCTTTTATATTTATCTAATAATGATGCACTCAAAGGAACAAATCAATACTTCAGTAAATTTAATATTATGAATCAATCATATAGCATAAATTTAGAATTGTGTTATCAAACATATTCAACATGGTTCACAAAAAACACAAATACTGTAACAAAGAAACTGATAGCGGATTTAGAAACAGATGAAAATAAAGTAGGTAGTAAATTAAAAATACTAAAAGATAAGCAATCTCAGTTATTTAATGGTAACGTAAATGATGAATATTTTATTGGTAAGATGGACAATGAAAATGTACATGAAAATTATAACTATGCAAAATTATCCAATGAATACAATTTAATTTCTATGGAAAGAATGAAATTAATTCTCACATTGGATGTAATAAATTTTTCAATAAAAAGATTTCAAAATATCAAAGTTGAAGTATTTAATATAAATGATTTATTATCAAGTAATGCAAATACAAAAAAACCATTAAATAACATAAACACTAAATTATCTGGATATTGGTATGTAACTGGAATAAATTACATTTTCAAATATGAAGATGGAGTTGAACAAGAAATAACTCTAATGAGAAGAGATTTAAATATAGATTATGGAAATGGTAACAATGAACAACATGATTTATCGGCGGCTGCGACATCAAACAATGCAGGAGGCACAACTGTTAGTACAGGAGAAAAAACAAAATAATTATTAAATATGAATATGTTAGGAATTTTAAAAGGTGAATTATTAAATGACACAAGTAGCAACAGTGCAAAATATATTCAAGGATATTCTGATAAATCTGCATTAGGACAATTATTAAATAGTGACTTGGGTAATACATTAGGACTAAATCAAGGTAAAACAGATGCATATGATCCTAATCACACATCAGATGCAAAACCAGAAGAATTTTGGTATAACTCTGATGGTACTACAAAAAGTTTTGGTAGAGACATACAGGCACTGACTGATAATGATACTAACATATTCAAAAGATCATTACACAAAAATGATGAAGATTTTGATTATGAAGATCCTCTCATTCCATCATTTGAATTATCATTTGATCAAAATTCTCCGTTATTTGTAGAAAATTACTCTGTTAATAATAGTTTTTCATCTTTTATAAATAAATACACTAGCATAAACTCTGTTGATTATACAAATAGATTTAAAATTTGGTCAGAATTTAGAAACGTATTTTTTAAAATATTCGAAACTACATTAAATAGCAATTCAAATAGAAGCATATCTAACAAATCATACTATGTAACAAAAATTGATGGTATTAATAATCTAAATGCCAAAATGACAAAATATGGAGAAGACAAAATCACGATAACAATAAATGAGGATGTTTCAATGATAGGCTGGTATTTAACAGAATTATATAATACTATGATTTATAGTTATAAAAATAAAAGACATATGTTTCCTGAAAATGTTTTAAAATTTAATATGACAATAAAAATCAATGATATGAGGAATTTCACTATACCACAAAATAAATCAGAATCATTAAATAATACATCATCAGATAAAAATAACATATCTAATAATGTTAAAAATACAATATCTAGCAAGTCAGCAATAATATATACTTTAAATGATTGCAATTTTGATTTTTTCTCTAGTAAAAATTATGGTGATAACATAGAAATAGGCGGTTATAACAATAGTGTATCGAATACTCCATCTACACTTTCATTTGATATTTATTATAAATCAGTTGAAAGATCTAGTATTTTTCCATTAATTAAAAATAGTTACACCATTGAGCCGTACGAAGATATTATAGCATCAAGAGAAAAATCTGGTAATATTTCCAGTATATTAACTTATACAAGTGATTTACAAGATTTAGAAAAAAATAGCTCTCCGATCAGTAAAGGTTATTTAAATAGTTTAATGACAAAAGCTCAAGGTACAATAAGCACAATAGGAAATAATTATATATCAAGTCTTGAAACAAAATTAAGAGAATCTAGAGGAACAGCAGTGAATGGATTATTAAATCAATTCACTAATTCAACAAATATAAATAAAATAGAACCAGATAATGTATACAACTCAGATTTTAACAATAGAACAAGTGTTAAAAATTTTGGAAAAGAACTAGCATCTGGATTATTAACTGATTTAGTAGATGAAACAAAATCAGCATTGAATTTTTAAATAAAATAATAAAATAAATGGAATTATTAAGAGATTTTTACGTTGGAGTAGTAGAAGAAAATATTGATCCAGCAAAAAAAGGTAGAATAAAAGTAAGAGTACAAACATTATATCATGGAATTGACGTTAAAGACATACCTTGGGCTTATCCATTCGGAGATTTGAGTGGTAAAGAATTTTCTGTACCAGCGATTGGTAAATTAGTAAATGTACTTTATTTATCTGATGATTTATACTCTCCATATTACATATATTCAGAAAATAATAACATAAATTTACAGACCAGACTTAATGGATTAAGTGACGATGAATATACAAGATTTTCTGCATTATTATATGATGATAGAACACAAATATATTCAGATGATAATTCATTATCTCTTGATTATTATTACAATAAAATTTCAATAGAAAGAGAAAACATAAATTTAGAGCTTAAAGATAACACAAGAACTCTAAATTTAGGTTCAAAAAATGCAGGGCAAGAGGCTGTATTAGGTACAAGATTTTTTGACTGGATGGACAAATTTATAAATGAATTCAGAAAAATAGGATCAATGGTTGATAGTTCATTGGGTCCTCTTACTAAAACAGGACTTGATATTATATGTGATGAATATACTGCAATAAGAGAAGATTTTGTATCAAGAAATGTAAAAATTGTGGACAACAATGCTGTAAATTCAGCAGAAAGACCATCAGAAACATATAGTTCTGTGAATGATATAGATTTAATATTACCAAAAGATGCAGATTATGCAAATCTATTAAATCGTATAAATATGTTAAACGCTGCTGGATGTGAAGAACTAACTTCAGCTAATGTTACTGATTATGTACCAACAAGTTCTGAAATGGTTCTTCCATTATTAGGAGTTCGTGTATCATGTAGATTTGGTCCAAGACAGCTCAAAGGAGAAGGAGTAACATTTCATGGTGGTATAGATATAGCGGCACCTACTGGTACAGTTGTTGTGAGTTCATTTGATGGAATTGTTGTGTCTGCTGCATTTGATAGTATACATGGTGGTGGCAATACAATTGTAATAAAACACACAAACGGATTTAAAACTGGTTATTGTCATTTAAGTAAAATGTTAGTTAATGTAAATGCCATTGTAAAAACAGGAAATCCGATAGGTTTAGTTGGAAACACAGGAACACACTCATTTGGATCACACTTACATTTTTCAGTGACTACACCTGCAAATAAAAAAGTTGATCCAGAATTATATTTTGAATGGCCTTCAAGAAAGGGTGACAAGCAAAAAGGTAGTAACACAGGTAAGGGGGAATACAAAGGAAGCGTATATACAGCATCTACATCAAATTTCCCATGTGATGTAAACAACAATGTTTCACTTGATGATATTTATGATTCTCCAATTGTAGTTGGAGATTCTGTTAGTGCAGCTGCAGCAAAAAAATCAGCAGATACATATTTAGGTAGAGCAATGAGTATAACTGAATGGAACATGCTAATAAGAGCGGTGTACGCAGAAGCGTCTCACAACACAGAAGAAAGAGCTTGGTGTATGGCTGTTATGTTAAACAGAGCAAGAACAAAAGGTGGTAGCAACAGCGTATATTCTATTTTAACTGCAAAAAATCAGTTCCAATCAGTTACTGGGACTAATGCTAATGGACACAGACCAAGTAAGAATTTCACAGATGGACCAAACACTAAAAATCAAAATAGTATATTTCAATGTGCAATTTATATATTATCAAAAGTACCTAAAAATATCGTAAAATTCACAGCGGCATCAACAAAAGCATATGGGGCTGGAACTAATATTGGTTATAGAAACAATTTACTTGCAAGTGGCGGAATAACAATAGGTGGTACAGTATTTGGTTAAATACAATAAAAACTTTTATTACAAATATTCATATAAACTTATAAATTAATATTTGTAAATGAAATTATTTAAAAATAAAAAAATATTGATCATAGGAGATATTATGCTAGATTCTTATTTTTTTGGTAATGTTGATAGGATTTCGCCTGAAGCTCCTGTTCCAATTGTAGATATAGAAAGAAAAGAAAATAAATTAGGTGGTGCTGCAAATGTCTCCTCCAATATAATAAATCTTGGAGGTACACCAATATTATGTTCTGTAATAGGGAAAGATAAAAATGGTGATATTATATTATCATTATTGAAAGAATATGGAATATCATCAAATTATATTTATCAATCTGAAAAACGAATCACCACTACAAAAACGAGAATAATTGGAAATAATCATCAAATATTAAGAATTGATGAGGAAATAAAAGAAGAATTAAATGATGAATATGATATTTTTATATCATTAGTCACATCTGCTATTGAATCAGAAAATTTAGATTGTATATTATTTCAAGATTATGACAAAGGAGTTTTGAATGAAAATATCATAAATACAATAATTAAAAAAGCGAATTCACTAAACATAAAGATATTAGTTGATCCTAAAAAGAAAAATTTCAATCACTACAAAAATATTGAACTTTTAAAACCAAACTTCAAAGAATTTAAAGAAAGTATTAATTTAAACATATCTGATAAAAATGAATTACTCAAAGAAGGAGCTATCATTTTACACAAAAAAGGAATAAATATTATATTTATTACGCTATCAGAAGATGGTATTTTCATTTCATACAAAAAAAATAATGAAATAATAAGTAAGATTGTACCTACCACACCAATAAATTTAGTTGATCCATCTGGTGCTGGAGATACTGTTATTTCTGTATTATCAATGTTAATAAATGATATCGACATAGAGGAAATTTCTAAAATATCAAATTTAGCAGGAGGAATGGCATGTGAAAAAGTTGGAGTAGTTTCAATTGACAAAAAAAGATTACTGAAAGAATATTATAATGTATCAAGAAATACAAACTAACATATATGAATTATTAGACAATTTAATTATTAATGAAAATAATAAAAAATCAAGAGATATTATAATATACAATATCTATGAAATGTTAAATAGTCACAACTATAGAAATGTGTCACAATTCAAAGTCACATGTGATGAATCAAATAATTTTAAAATTGGCTCTGATATGATATTTATATCAGTATATATTTATATAGGCAGTAGTTCTTGTTCAACTATAATGGATTTTGTAATAAAAATTGATAAACTTAAAATGCTCAGAAAATTAAGAAAAGAAAAATTAAAAGAAATATACAAATGAAAATATCAGAAATAGATAATATAGCGTATAAATTATATACAAGTCACGCAAACTCTAGATTAACAAAAAAGAATAAGAAGTTATCTATGGAATACATAAAAATAGAATTATTTGTGGAATACAAAAAGATTTTTAATAGTTTTTATCAAGAAGCAAATATAATTTTAAGGAAAGAAAAAATAAACAACCTAAATGAAAAATTACTATGAAGATGATGAGTCAGAATACGAAGAAGAAGACTTATATGATGCAGAAAACAATCCAATAGAAGAGATTATTGACAAGTTAAATTTTTGTAGATTAGATTATTATAAACTTTATAAGAAAGATTTTAAAGTAGCATCGATACGTTTAAGACAAAATTTAGAATTTGTAATAAAAACTGCTAAACAATTAAAAAGGGACGCACTAAAATATAGAAAAGAGATAGAAGAACGACAAAAAATCGCAATAGAAGAAGCAAAAAACGAAGGAATATTATAATGAAAAATGAATGGATTAAGATTAAAGTAATTAGAGATATAAAGAAAATATTTAAAGAAAAAAATGAAGTGACATTATATTCTCTACTTAAATCTAATGACACAAAATCTAAATTTACAAAAGAATATAGAAATCTAATTGAATTAGTAATTAATACATTACACGAAAAGGAAAATTTAAGATCAGTCATTTCAATGTCATATTTAAAAAGAATTGATTTCAATTTATTTGTAGAAGTATCTAAATTTAACAATGTAACAATTGTAGATCAACCAACATTTTTAAATTTTTCAATAAAAGATAATATGACTCATACACACCAAAATAGTGTTGTAGATTTTGAAGGTGATTTATTAGAAATTCTAAAAAATTCAAATAACAGTTTCTATGTTTACAAAATTGAAAAAAAATATACCAGATATAAAGAGATACATGACAACAAATTCTATAAAATTAATACTAAAAACAAATTAGAAAAAATAAAACAATTAAATGAAGATATTTAATATCTTCATTTTAATTTAATCTAATGTAGTTGTTTTTGAAAGATTTTCATAGTAATCAGAACTAAATATATCTTTACCTTCTAAAATATATTTCATATAATTCTTATCAGGTAATATATTTTTTCTAATCATAGCTGGATTAGCAATATAAACTATTGCTTTAACTTTTATACCTTCACACAAAACTTCAATTTCTTCCCTTGTGTAGTGTATTATTTTTGAACTTGCACCTTCAAATCTATCAATCACACAAATATCAGAATCATCAATCTCATACAATGCTCCTTCCACAATATCACCATTTGATGGAACAACGTTAGCAAATCCTAAATAACAATTTTTCTTAGAAACTTTATTGAAAACCAACTTATAATTTTCCAAAGTTGAAAATTTTCTTGATGCGAAATTTATATTTCTTTCAGTTTTCATTCTATACTCTGATACATTCGATCCATATGCAAAATATTTTATCATTTTTATGTTATTATTTTATTTTATATATTAAAAAATATCAGTTCATTGAATACTATTAAACATTTTAAATTTTTTATCATATAAAAATAATAAAAATAACTCAATATTATGAGCACAATAATAAATAATATCTCATTTGAAATTACAAACCTAACTATGACAACCAGTGGGACAAGTCCAATCAATTTTCGTGGACAGGCACCACAATACACTAATATAAACAGTGCTACTATAGAAATGACAGCAACAACATCTTCAAGTAATTATGTATCACTACTGAATTGGTTTAACCCAAATCAAAATGTACGTGCATCAACATATAAGTTTGATACATTACACAAAGGATATATTTTAAAAGGAGTTTTCCCTACGAATATTGAATATAATTCATACGACAATGATATAAACGTCAATTTCTCTGTTGATTACGCATACTTTGATGATGACACAACGAAAGAACTCAGAAAACAAAAAGAGAGAAAGAAAAGAAAAGAAAAATTAAAAAAATTGGACGAAATTTATATGACGAACAAAGTAAATTGATGTTATGATGCTTGATATAAAAGAAATAAAATTAAAAAAATACAAAATAAACATAAAGATGTTTAGTATGATATTCAATTTAAAAACTATAACGATCTATGGAGATTTAATAAGATTTTCAGCAACAACATCAAATGATAACTACGCATTAATAAGTAAGTTAATTGAAAATATTTATAATATAAGCAAAAAAGACATAATAATATCAAATAATCTAAAATTAATTGGTGTTTTTCCAAATAGATTTTGATTTTAATGAAAATGATATGAATATAACATTCTCTTCAGACTGTATAGTTGGTGATATAGAAAAAGTATTAATTCAATATGAAAGAAAAGAAAAAATTGAAAAATTAAATAGAATATGAGTTATTATATATGTAGTGATAATTATAGCAGATATGGAACAGAATACTCAACAAAAATATTAGAATTTCTAAATATTAAATATTATCATTCAAGAATTGATTGGTCAATATTAATAATAATTAAAAATGATGATTATTTATTGCGTAGTATATTAGACAAATTTTTTTATTTTGAAAAAATAACCAATTTAAATGATGATACATTTTCAAACTATTATTCTATAGAAATAGACAACAAAAACACGCATGTCTTAAAAATTGTAGATTTTTCAACCAATGATTTTATATCATATAAGAAAATAATACGAAAAATAAAATTAAAATTTATAGAAGAATGTCAAAAATATTCATAATAAGCAACACAAATTTCAATATTTCAAAAAACATATCAACCAAAGATTGGCTTAAAAATATGGAAAATTATTACAATAATGATTTTATACCATATTTAACAGAAAATGTAAAACCAAACGATATACTAATTCACTTAGGAAACTTTCTATACAAATCAAAGAATGTTGATCTATCTGTATTAAATTTCATACAAACATTATTCGAAAAAATATCGAATATGTTACCTGTTTATATTATTGAGGGAGAAAATGATAAACTATCACTTAATATACTCAAAAATTTCAAAAACATAGAAATAATAAATGAGCCTACCCAAATAAAATTATTGGTAGAGCAAGTATTCACTATATTCCCATATAACACAAAAATTGAAGACATTGATAAATTTGAATCTGATGTATGTTTTTTTAATTTTGATTATTTAAATTCATCAAAAAAAGATATTATAATAAACAAGTTGAGAAAATTCAAAAAATGCTATAATGGATATTATGACAAAAATGGTGTAGTAAAAAACATCAAAAATTTAGGATCGCCTTACAACACAGAGAGTGATGAAACAAAAGGATTTATAGTATTAGATGCATATAATGATAAAGACAAATTCATAAAGAACAAAATAAGTCCTAATTTCAAGAAAATATCAATAAACTCAGAATCAGATTTAAACATAGATAAAGAAATATTCAACAAAAATTATGTAAGTCTTAATATAAATAAAAATCTATTAATAGACAATAAACTTAGAATCGATATGCTCATATCAGAAAATGACATTGTAAATATAAGTTATTCTGATGATGAAATAATAAAAGACAAGGAAGATATTTTAGAATTAAATGAAACATCATTATCTTTAAATGAAATGATTGTAGATTATATAAACAACTCAGATTCAATAAACAAGAATAAAATAATAGAAGAATTTAAAAACATAATAGATTTAAATAAAAAAAAGTGATTTCAAATTTGAAATCACTTTTTTTATAAGTATATGCATTTATATATGTACACTTGATATAATAGCTAAAACTCCAAACACTTTAAGAAGCCAAATAATCAAAATAATAATAGCTACAATGTTCAATATGTTCTTTATTTTTGCATCCATAGGAATATATGAATTCACCAACCATAAAATAACACCAACCACTATCAAAACTATAAAAACTGTTAATATAGACATAGTATTTTAAATTTATATATAAAATAAAAATACAGGTAAATAGACAAAAAAAAATCTATTTCAATTGAAATAGATTTTAAGTTAAAATCCTATTTTATTAGTATCATTATCTGAATCAATCAACTGTTTATTACCATCAATTTCTTCATAAATCTCAGCTAGTGTAGATGGTTCATCATATTTTTTATTCAATCCTATATATTCAGATAATTTAGTTGCTTGCTTAGATGTCAATTTTTTAAATTTACAATCCACCATAAGTCTTCCTTTTCTAAGTAATGCTTTATCAATTATTTTTTTATCTACATTAAAAGTTGCTATTATTTGCATATCCATATGATCATTTAACAATCCATCACTAATATTCAAAATATTACTAACAGCTTGAGTTCTTTCTTCTTGAGGAGAAGTTAATATAGATTCTGCATCTTCCAACAATAAAATAGAATTTTTAAATTTTGACACAAAAGATATCAAACCAGGATTTGCAATATCCATCATTAAAAAAGATGGAACATAAATTATAGTTTTTTCATTCGCTAATTCAGAAATAAGCTTACGCAAATACATAGTTTTTCCGCAACCTTCCAATCCATGAAATAAAAATAAGCCATGTTTATTATTCTTAATTTTATCTAATATTTCTTTATGCTTATCAACAAAAGAATCTCCATAATTCAATCCAATTTGTATATCATAATCTTTTATTGTAACTGGACGTAATTCATAACCCATTGCATTTGATGATATTATAAAAAATGTTTTATTTATTGGCTGAACAAATACAATATTTCTAAGATCATTAGATATATCATCAACATATTTAATTGCATCAGAATCAAAATATATCAACAAATCTGATATTTTATTTTTTTGAGAATCTTCATTCTCATATATTTGAGGATCAACAATTTTTTCTTCATCATAAAATTGAATAATAAGCTTATATGGTTTTTCCACTTTAATAATATACTTATAGTTTTTTTCAACTCTATTCTTAGTATCAGAATGTATATCACAAAAAAATGTAATATTTTCAGACTTCAATTTGAATTTATTTTTTATATATTTCCAAAAATCATCAGAATATATTTGGTCACTTATAAAAAGTCGATTGACAATTTTACCAAATTCAGTAAGAGCATAAACATCTTCTCTTCTATCTAATGCTTGATCAGTAAATAAATAAGGAGGTAATTTATTTGATACTAATTTTTCATTCATATCATCCATCATATAATATTTTATTTTGAATAATATATAACTTATTTTTTTAATAGTTTATTTTTAATATATAGATTAATTATGAGACACATAAAAACATTTGAAGGTACAAGCAACAATATAGAAGTAGGTGACTATACCATACTCAAATCTAATGTATCATGTCATCCAAGATATTATTTTTTTTTAAAAAATATATCACATTAGACAACTTATCAAACAACAATCAAAACATCAAATTAAAATGTAAAAACCAAGAAATATGGTGGAAAATAAAAGATATTGATTTTCATTCAAGAAATAAAGATGATGTGGAAATTTTTTTATCAACAAGAAAATATAATATATGAGACACATCAGATTATTCGAAGAAAACAATGAAAAAAACTATGAAATTGGTGATCATATTTTATTCAAAGATGAGTTTATAAAGTTTTGGAAAAACAACAGAAGTAAAATATCAAATGATGTTTTTAAGTTTGCTAAAATCACAGGGTTGAATATAAAAAATGATGACCGTTATATTCTTGAAGTAATTGAAGATGATAAAATATCCAAATACTATTTAGAAGAAAAATTCTTTGAAAGAAAATTAACTGAAGAAGAAATAGAAGAGTTTGAAATAAAAAAAGCATCACTAAAATTTAATATATGATAAAAGACTATAACCAATACTTAAATGAATCATACGAAGATGTACATAGTGATTATGTAATGGTAGATGATGATGAAACTGATAGAATTTATATAGGTAGCGTAAAATTAGCCAGTAGAATTAATTATGTATATTTGTCATATTTTTATTGGTTTGATAAAACAGAATTAAGATTGGATAGAATAAGCGGCAGTATTGGATTAAATAAAAATACATTAAATGTTATATATCAATCTGATAGCTTAAAAAATTGTTTAATAAAAATATCTAATCTATATGATGATGTACAAAATTTTAAGGTATATAAAAAATACATAGTAGGAGAAAACGAAAAATATATTGGATTATATGAAGTTACTGACACAGAACCTTGGATTAAATACATACACAGATTTCCAACTGTAAAATTACGTTTTAAATATTATCACACATTAAATAAAATATTTAAATATTCTGACGATACATTTAATAACGCACCCAAATCAATAATGAGTTTCAATGTAGATATGAACACAATAAAAGAGTTCGATTCATTGGATGATGCATATTCAACATTAGAAATTGAGAGAGATGTAAATAAATTTAATTTGTGAATATATAATTTCAAGTAAAAAAAAATTAAAATATATGATATATTTAAAAAAATTTGAATCAGAAAATATAATGGAAAATGAACAATGTTTTGTTTTTATTCAAGGAAATGATGCGAATGAAGAACATTACTATGATTTGGTTCGTGAAAGTAAAAATGATAATTTAATACTTTATCCAGAAAGAGCAATGACATTTGCTGATACTGTTGATTATAGACGTTATGTTAAATCAGTAGTTACAGAAAATCCATTTATAATATCTTGTTATCCAAGAGAGAATGTGTGGATATTACAAGATGATGAGTGGACTCATCCAGATCAACAAACATATGGAGCTAGTGTAAATTTTATAACATGTTCAATTTTACAATATAGTAGCACCATACCAACATCTGTGTTAGGCGGTGGTAAATTTAAAGATAAAGTTAAAAAATTAAAAAATTATAATGATTAAAAAACTATTAAACATATAATGAAATACATTAAAAAATACGAAAATTTAAAAAAAGGTCCTTCAAATTTCAAAGAAGGTGACTATGTTATTTGTATAGATAACGAAGACTCAATCTTAACTGAAGGAATGAGATATTTAGTGAAAAAAATATTCAAAAATGTAAATGATTATTATGTCTGTAAAATAAATGGCAAATCAATTGGAGAAAATTTAGGAACATTTCTATGTGATAGATTTATATCTGAAATTGAATATAATACAAATAAATTTAATTTATAAAAAATGATAAAAAAATATTTACAATACATAAAAGAATCTATAACAACTGATGTTGATGGATTATTAAATAGCATAAATGACACCAAAGTAGATTTCTTTAAAATTGGATTATCAAATGATGATTATATAAATAAAACAATAGATTTTTTATATGATGATAGTGATTTCAATCAGCAACTCTTTAAACAAAACCTTAAAAAAGGAGAAATGGAAACAACAATGGAAATTGAGAATTTTTTAAGAAAAGATATAGATATGAAATTTTTCTTTCTTTATAGTAGAAATGAAACAGTTTTAGATAATCCAAATTATATAATTTTACAATATTACAAAGATGATAAATGGTTTCCTATTGAAATATATTTAATAAAAGGTAAAGTTGAAGATTTTTACAAAAAACTAACAGCAAAAACCATAAAATTAACACAAGATAATATCACATATATTTATCAAACATCAAATTCTGGTAACAATTGGATATTAAAAGAAACAGAAAAGAAAACATCTAAATTCAAAGAAAATATTAGTACAGATGAAATAAAATCTTTAATAAAAGACGGTGCAAAATTGAAAATAATAGACTAAATGAAATATTTAAATACATTTGAAAACTTAAATAATCCAAAAAAATATCTTCTTTGTTTACTAAACAAAGAAGATAGATGGGATAGAAATTTTTATAATGAAGGAGAAGAACCAGTATATGTAATATTCAAAATTTTAAAACATGATTCCAATAGCAATTATTACGATACAACATTAAAGATACTATACGAATATCAAGACGAAAAAAATTATAGTGATCGTAGAATGGGGAAGATTGGTAATAGAGAATATTACCGTTTCAAAAACTTAGATAATAAAATAGTATATCAAGCTAACACATCAAAAGATGTTTTTGATAAACTTTCATTAATTATACAATCAAAAAAATTTAATCTATAATATGAAATATTTAAAAAATTTTGAAAGCATTAAAGAAAAAGAAATAGATTTTAACAAAGTATATAGATATGGAAACAGTGGATATGTAGCATTTGGAAAAATTGAACCTTTTACCTATATAAAAACACCATATAAATTAAAAGATATTTTTGATAATGATTATGATGATATTTTTCGTACTACTGGAAAATATCTTAGTGATGTAGATTTTGTTCATTTATCAAAATTTTACATGAAACTAACAATCGAAAATTTATTGTACATAAGAGAAGCTACCACTGAAGAAACAGAAAAATACAATTTAGCAATATCAACAAACAAATTTAATCTATAATATGAAACATTTAAAAATATTTGAAACATTTGATGAAGAATATAAAATTGGAGATTGTGTATTAGTAATTAGTGAATTCAATCAAATAGATGAAGAAATAATGACAATCATAGCAGATAATGATTTTGGTAGTTACACTTGTAAGTTTTTAAATCAAGGCAATCATGAATATCCTACTGTTAAAATATATCCTGACGAAATTATGAGAATAGCAACACCAGAAGATATAGAAATATCTAATATATCTACAACAACAAATAAATTCAATTTATAAAATGAAGCATTTGAAAACATTTGAAAATGTATCTACAATTGATATAGACTTTAATAAAATATATATTTATGATACTATTGGATATATAGCAATTGGAAAAATTAAACCATTTGAGCATAGGAACATAGAACCACAAAAATTATATTGTTTATATGATATTTTTGATAACGGCTATGATGAAACACCAAAACCAAGAAAGAATTTTGCAAATCCAATAGATTTCAATAATCCACATGGAGATATTAAAACTATTTTCAATAATACAATCGTATATAATAAATCTTTAACATCAAAAGATTTATTACATCTAAGAGAAGCCACCCCAGAAGAAACAGAAAAATATTACTTGTCACTATCAGCAAATAAATTCAATTTATGATTTTATTTCAAAACATTGTCCAAAATCAGAAAATAACAAATCAAATTTTTCATAATTATTCCCAAAATATATAAAGCAGCAAGCCATTGGAGCACCTTTTTTATCTTCAACACCTTCACTCCAAAATTTTAATCTTGTATCTTTCAAAAAGCACAAACCTTTTGCTTTTTTGAATATCAAATCTTTAAAATGCTTAGTATTAGTAGCAACTGGAATCAGATACAAAATTTCACTTTTATAATTTTCATTCGCTTCAACTCCCTTTTTAATCCAATCATATATTTTTGTTTTATTTTCTATATCAAAACCGTATGGTGGATTAACAAATAACGTTTTATAGTTCCAACTTTCTTTTAATCCATCTGTTGGTAAAATATATTTAATTTTAGCATCTATCATACTAGTCTCATTACTACAAGGATCTAACTCAACCTCAACCAACATTTTATTTATTAATTCTACAAATTTAGGTGGGGTATTCCATGTTTTATTTTTAGATATACTATTTCTTCCTGCTGTCATTAATTTGATTATTATTTTTTAATATATATAGAAAAATAAGGTTTCAAAACATGATTGTCTATAAAAGAATATTAGAATATTTAGATAATAAAGAAAAGAACGAAAACTACAAATTAATTGATTACACTAGATTATCAGATAGTTTAACTAATGATCAAATTAAAGATTTTTGTAAAGAAGCAGAAGATAATAATTTTTATGCTGTATCTATATTACCTGAATACGTAGCATCAGTTTATTCATTTGTAAAAAATGAAATGAAAATATCAGCACTAATTGATTTTCCAAAAGGAAACTCAATAACTAAATATAAACTTGATCAAATTGACAAATCAATCGTAAACGGAGCTGATGAAATTGATGTAGTTCTTAATTATGAATTAGTTAAAAAAGATAAAATAGATGAATTAGAAACAGAAGTCAGAAAATTATCTGAATATTGTCACAAAGAAGGTTCTATTATAAAATTAACTATTGAAATCGGTGCACTAAATAATGAAGAAATTGAGAAAATTTGTAGAATATGCATTGAAAATAATGTAGATTACATATCAACATCAACAGGAAAACTTCCTAATGATGAATCATTTGAGCAGAAAATTGAGAAAGTTAAATTCATGAGAAAAATATTACCTGATTATGTTAAAATAAAATTCACTGGTGGTATTAGAACAACCGAACAAATAAAAGAGATAAAAACTTTGGTAGATCGAATCGGTACATCAACCCTGATTACTTAATTAACTAATCAGTTTTTTAAATTCATCATAATTCTTATCTATTATAAAAATAAAATTATATCCTTGTTCTATACAAGATTTTTGTTTTGCTAAATTTTTATATAAACATTTATAATAATAATAATTTGACTTTATCTCAATAATTAAATTTAAAGGTTTATAATAAAAATCTGGATAATATATTCTATTCTTATTTTCATATAAATATGATATGGCGTCATATTTATTAATTCCAATATTATAATATTTTTCTAAAAAATCCAACTCATAAGTTCCTTGATATGATATAGATTCATATTTATTTATAATATACGAATTTTTTAAATGTTTATTAAATACATCTATATTTTGCATTGTACATTCTACTCCATATCTTTTTAAATTTGTCTCTTTTGTTTTAAGTTTAACACTATCTAATTTCATAGCAGATGATTCTCCATATCGTTCTAAATTTGTTCTTAATGTCTTGGCTTTTACGATATCAGATTTCATAGGATGATCAAACCCATATTTATTCAAATTAGTTTTTTTGCTTTTTATTTTTATTTCATCAGATTTAAATATACTATCAACTCCATATTTTTCTATTATAGTATTTTTTATTTTATTTTTTTGAGATTCTAACTTATTTAAATTTGTGACTCCATACAAGTCTAAATTATCTTTTTCTATTCTTTTTTTTATTTCTTCATTCTGGAAAACATTTTCGCAACCATATTTATCTAAATTTGTTTGCATCATTTTATTATAAATATCATAATTTTGTAATGCATATTCTACTCCATATCTATCTAAATTAGTTTTCTTTATTTTATCTTTAATTTCTTCTGATTGAAAAACATATTCACAATCATATTTTAATAACGATTTCTCCTTTTTCTTATCTTTAATATTTTTTGATTGAGATACATTTTCAACTCCATATATTTTTAAGCAAGTTTTTTTATATTTTATATTTTTACATTTTAAACAATACAAATTATCAGTTCCAAAATTAGTTTGTAAATTATAATTACTATATGTTATACTACGAACATCACCACAATTATCACATTTACAATTTATTTTAACATTACTACCTTTAGATAAATCTAAAACATCTACTTCAATTTCATTATCACTTACTGCTATAACATAACCAAAATTCCTATAATGAGACTTACTACGACCATTTAACTTTACTATTATTTTTTTATCTATTATCATAATATTATATCTTCTACATTTTTACCAATACTCTTAAAATAATTTAATAATAACCATTCTACCAATTTTGATTTGTTTTTTGTGTCATCATTTAATAATTCTAATAATTCTAATATCTTCGGATTTATAGTGAATGTTGTTCCTATTTTCTTTGTTTTCATAACTTCTTTTTTTATTACTATATATAAATAATCAAAAGTCATAAAACACTATTTTCACATTTATTTTACATTATTTTTAAAATAATAAAAACAAATAAAACAAAAATTAATACATCAAATAAACATTACAAAATTATGGCAAACCGATTAGAAGAAAAAGACAAAAGAAAAAATTTACCAGTTTCTTTAAATAAAAAAATATACGATTTATTAGAAGAAGTATCTATAGAAAAAGATGTCAATAAATCAAAAATAGTTGAAAAACTAATAAGAGAATATCTAAAAAATGAAAAAAATATAGATACAGACAACATAATATAAAAAATATTTAAAAATATTAATATATAACTATATGAAACATTTAAAATACTTTGAAAATAAAATAAAAAAATACGAAATTGGAGATTTTGTTATAGGTAAAGTTGATTGGACAGAAACAGACGGTTATACAATTGATGAGATAAATAATTACTTGAGT
>Ga0302271_10000043_pt1 | contig 95500 bp, 92 predicted proteins | sample III_Bog_N1_1_FD_198767 | JGI IMG/M metagenome (GOLD analysis project Ga0302271, IMG submission 198767) | Peat permafrost microbial communities from Stordalen Mire near Abisko, Sweden - III_Bog_N1_1 | ecosystem: Environmental > Terrestrial > Soil > Wetlands > Peat | place: Sweden: Abisko...
CATTAAATTTGACTGCAAACGACTATAACATAACATTCAATGGAGGCATAGAAGGGAATGGGACAATTTACAAACTTGGAGCTGGTAATCTTGTTATAAATGCAAATAGTGGCTCATTCACAGGTACTTATAATAATAGTGAAGGCGGGGTCATTATAAAAAATACATTTTTCTCAGGAACAAATAATTTTACAGGTGGAACAGCAGAAATACAGACAGGAGGAAATCTAACCCTCAATACAGGGGATAGTTGGACAAATACAAATATTTCAAATTCAGGGGGAACATTGACTCTAGATAATTTTTCCAACACAGCTGGAGGGGCGTACACTCAAACTTTAGGTTCACTAATTTTGAGCAATACGGGAATAGCATCCTCGCTCGTGCTTGGAGTTGGAAGTTCAATAACAGGAGGAACTGTTGATTTTACAGGAACAGGGAATACGCTACAGTTATCAACAGGTTCAATCCTTGGTGCGGATACACTTATTACCCTTAATACAAATAACACACTATTGGTTTCTGGAGGGACTGCAACTATTAACAATAATGATAATTGGAGTGGGAATGGAATTATAAATATAACTGGTGGAAATCTTATTCTTGATACTGTACTAACGAACGGAATCTATACTCAAAGTGGAGGAAACACCAACTTAGAAAATAGTTCAATATTAACATTGGCAAATAATGATTCTTTAGGAGGCGGAACTCTCACGGCTAGCGGTATTTTAAATTTATCTAACACGACTCAAAAAACTGTCTCTACACAAATACTGGGTAGCGGGACAATTAATAAAAATAATACAGGAGAAACTATTTTTACCGCTGATAATTCAGGATTTACAGGTCTTTATACCCAGACTATCGGAACCACAACCATACAAAACAACTTTTTTTCAGGGATAAATAATCTTCAAGAAGGAAACATCAACATCCAAACAAATGGAAGCTTAACCTTAAATTCGGGCGACAGTTGGGTAAATACAAATATTTTAAATTCAAATGGATCTTTATCACTAGAAAGTTTTTTACATACTGGTGGAGGAACTTATAGGCAAACGGGAGGTTCTTTAATTTTAAATAACACAGGAACTGCATCCTCACTTGTGCTTGGAACTGGAAGTACAATATCAGGCGGAGCCGTAGGTTTTTTAAATAATGATAACACCCTAGAATTTTCTACAGGTTCTATTCTTGAGGCAAATGCTGCAGTTACCCTTGAAACAGATAATACTCTTTTAGTCTCAGGAGGAGACGTAACTATGAATAACAATGATTCTTGGAGTGGACTTGGAACTGTAAGTATTACGAATGGACTTTTAACGTTAGACAATATTACAACCCACGGAACTTATAACCAAACAGGAGGAACCACTAATTTAAATAGCAATTCAACGCTAACATTAACAAATGATGATAATTTAGGTGGTGGAATTTTTAACGCCAATGGAATTTTAAATTTTTCGAATACCGATATCAAAACAGTTTCAACAAAAATAAATGGAAATGGAACTATAAATAAAAATGAAGCAGGTACTTATATTTTTACGGCTGACAATTCTGGTTTTATTGGTAATTACAATCAAAGTAATGGGGATATCATCATTCAAAACAAGTTTTTTTCTGGGATAAATAATTTTCAAGAAGGAAATGTAGATATACAAACAAATGGGAACCTGATTTTAAATTCTGGAGACAACTGGATAAACACAACCATTTTAAATTCGAATGGGTCTTTATCACTAGAAAGTTTTTCACATACTAGTGGCGGGACTTATAACCAAACTGGCGGAACTCTGACTCTTTCTAACACTGGGACAGCTTCTTACCTTGCTTTAGGATTGGGAAGTTCAATATCAGGTGGTACCATTAATTTTTCAGGAACAGGAAACACTCTCGAAATTGCTACTAATGCTACACTCGGAGAAAATGCTATAGTTAATCTTAATACAAACAATACGCTGTTAGTTTCAGGAGGTACAGCAATTATTAATGGCAATGACTCATGGAGCAACCAAGGGAAAATCAATCTAACATCCGGAGTTCTAACCTTAAATGGAATTACAACAAATGGTATATATACCCAAACAACAGGCAATGGATCCTTACATTTGACTGGAGGAACAACCCTTTCCATTGGAGAGAACAGCAGGATGACAGCAGGAACAATCGATTATATAGGAACAGGAAACACATTAGATATTACAACTGGAGGCTATTTTGGTCCAGACATTGCAATTAATATTCTGGAAAACAATTTATTTAAAGTCTCAGGAGGAGAAGCCGTGTTCAATGGCGTCGGGCCTGGAGTCGGAACATGGGCAGGGAACGTAGAATTAGCCAGTGGGACTCTTACAATAAACGATTTAACTCACAACGCAATAACAAGTGGCTCATACACTCAACACGGAGGGATATTGAATTTGATAGATGGAGCATCCTTAACTCTAAATTCAACAAGTATAACTTCAGGGGATGTTAATATCAGTAGCTCAACTGAGAACAAATCCATCTTAGATTTGGTATATTCAGCAGATACAAATTATAACACTCACGTTAATTTAAATGGCAATGGTGAATTAATTATAGACACAAATGGGCACACAGTCACAAATACTTCTGATACATTAATCACAAATACAGGGTCTGGGAATACTTTAACTAAAAATGGATTGGGAACTTATAATTTCAATTTGTCAGGAATAAGTGGAGATAAACAAATAGACTATGGTTTTAACATTAATCAAGGAACAATTGCTATTACAGGGGTAAATTCTGGGGCTTTAACTTTATCAAATAATATAAACTTTGGAAGTTCAACTACAAATGGAACCTTGGAATTAAATGCGCCAAATACAAGAGTAATAAACTTGAATAGTTCTATAAGTTCTAGTTCTATATTGAATGCAATTAATATTAACCCAACGGGAACTGGAACAGTAAATATAAACAGTGCTATTACAGGAACAAGTATAAACGTTTCAAATGGTACTGTTAACTTCAGAGAAAATCTTGCTCTAACTGGAGATAAACTAACTCTTTCAGGAGGGACCACAAACTTTATAAACCAAAACTTCAATACTACAAATGACATAACTCTTAGTGGTGGAACAATGAATATAAATGCAGGAAATGGAAGTTCCAGCTACATTAACGATAAAATCATCGGGTCGCCAACAAGTGTAATCAATTTAAATCAAACAGTGGGAACAGCACCAACTGATGGAACCATCTATGTAAATAATACTATTTCAGGCAATAACACAGTTAATTTATACAATGGAACTATGGCATTGGCTGTAGATAACTATATAGATGGCAATAATTTTAATATGTCTAATGGAATATTAAACACTCAAAACGGATTAGCTGGTACAATGGCTTTTGGAAACCTTGCTTTTACAGGAAGTCCAAATTGGTTAATGGATGTTAATTTAGCTAATGGAATTGCAGACAAAATTATTTCTTCTGGAACAGTATCGGGCAACTTAAATATCAATTCCATTAAAGTATTAAGCGATTCAAGTTCAACCTCAACAAGTGTTTTAGTAGCCGATTCAAGTACGAAAGGACATTTATCAACAAGCGTTAGTAATGTTTCAGGAGCATTGTATAATTATAATGTCTCTTATAATGGTGGTGCTGGAGCATTGAATTTTATAAGAGCCGGATTCAGCCCTAATGCAATACCCGCGAATGTTGCACAAACCCAAACATTCCTGCTCCAAACTGCAGTTGATAACCAATTTTTTGCGAATCTTGAAAGCTTTATGTTATTTCCGTTAGCACAGAGAGAATCTACTATTTGTTGTTCACTAGCCAATGGAAATACAACGGGTGGAGCCTGCCCAATTACAGGAAATGGAACGTTTTCGCCTATTTATTTGTGCGACTTAAACAAAGGTGTGTGGATGAAGACATTTACCAGTTTTGAGGATATCCCAATAAAAAATGGTCCTGATGTATCAACTATTCAATATGGAACGTTGGTTGGTGGAGACACTAATTTTAAATATTTAAAACATGGATTTGTAGGAAATACCAGTGGATTTGTGGGATATTTAGGTTCTAATCAAAATTACAATCGAGTTGGAGTTTATCAAAATGGAGTTATTTTAGGAATCGCAGAAAACATAGTAAAAGGGAATAACTATGCAACAATTATTGCAGATGTGGGAGGAAGCCTAGGAGAAGCAAACACACAATGGGGAAATAACAATTTTAAATCTTACTACGCAGGTGGAGCAGTAAAAGTTGGTCATAATTTTGAATTTAAAAATGGAGATTACATAATCCAGCCAAATGTAATGTTAGCTTACACATATACTTATACCCCAACATACAATTCCGCAGGGGGATACAAAATTACGTCTAAACCTTTAAATGCAGGACAAGTTGCACCAGGAATAAGGCTTATCAAAAATTTTAAAGAAGAAAAAGGGCAAATCTACTTATTAGGTAGCTTTGTATACAACGTATTAGATAAAACCAGTTTTAGTGCTGACGGACTAGAATTACCCCAACTCTCAATTTCACCATATATTGAATATGGGGTAGGATATCAAAGAGTCTGGAAAGAAAGACTAACAGGATTTTTCCAAACAGTGTTACGAGGCGGAGGAAGGAATGGTATTGCTTTTCAATTTGGATTGAGATGGGCTATTTAGACTGTGCTATGAGAAAATGCAGAAATTATATTGATATTTGAAAAAACCTTCAATTTATGTTAAGATTTGTATAATAATTAAGAAAAAATTATAGTTGAGAGGCTTATATGACAAGGAAAATGACAATTACAGAAAAAATTCTTGCGTCTCATGCCGGTTTAAAGAGTGTTAAGCCTAATGACTTAATTACAGCAAAAATTGATATAGCCCTCGCTAACGACATTACAGGTCCGATTGCAATAAAAGAATTTAAAAACACAGGCGCAACAAAAGTCTTTGATAAAAATAGAATTACCCTCGTTCCTGACCACTTTGTTCCTAACAAAGATATTAAATCGGCAGAACAAGCAAAAATTTTGAGAGATTTCGCTAGAGAACAAGATTTAAAAAATTACTTTGAAGTTGGTCAAATGGGAATTGAACATACACTTCTTCCTGAAAAAGGAGTTGTTGGTCCTGGAGATTTAGTCATTGGAGCTGATAGTCATACTTGTACTTATGGCGCTCTTGGAGCGTTCTCAACTGGGGTTGGATCTACTGATTTGGGTTGTGCTATGGCTTCAGGGGAAACTTGGTTTAGCGTTCCTGAAACAATAAAAGTTGAATTTAATGGCAAACTAAATAAATGGGTAAGTGCGAAAGATTTAATTCTTTTCCTTATCGGACAAATTGGAGTCGATGGAGCATTGTATAAAGCACTTGAAATTGGCGGAAATACCATTAATAACATGAGTATGGACGGAAGATTTACTATTTGCAATATGGCAATAGAAGCTGGAGCTAAAAACGGTATAATTATCCCTGACAAAATTACTGAAAAATTTGTAAAAAATAGATGCCAAAGACCTTACAAATTCTATACCAGCGACAAGGGTGCAGAATATGCCCAAATTTTAAAATATGATACATCCAAAATTGAACCTCAAGTTGCGTTCCCTCATCTTCCTGAAAATACAAAACCAATATCAGAAGTTGGAGATATTCAAATTGACCAAGCGGTAATCGGAAGTTGTACTAACGGTCGTATTTCAGACTTGGAAATCACTGCAAAAATATTAAAAAATAAACATATCAATAAAAATGTTCGTTTAATAGTTATCCCAGGGACACAGGCGATTTATTTAGAAGCAATGAAAAAAGGCTATATTGAAACAATCATCAAAGCTGGTGGAATCGTTTCAACCCCAACCTGCGGGCCTTGCCTTGGTGGCTATATGGGAATTCTCGCAAAAGGCGAAAGAGCAATATCTACTACAAATAGAAATTTTGTAGGAAGAATGGGGCATACCGAAAGCGAAGTTTATTTAGCCTCTCCTGCAATAGCAGCAGCATCTGCCATCCTTGGCAAAATCTCAAGTCCGGAACAAATATAAAATAATACATAATAAATTTATAGTTGAGGTAAACACATGAACCACAAAGATTTAGAAGTCTGGAAAAAATCAATAGAATTTGTTTCCACTATCTATCACCTAACAAACAATCAAACTGAACAAGATCAAAATCCTTTAACAAAGGAATTGAGACGTTCTGTTTCATCTCTTCCATCAGATATTGCCGACGGATGCTCAGCAAATGATGGAAAAGAAACTATAAATTATTTAAATAACAGCTTAGACACCCTTTCCAAAATTGATACTCAACTTCTAAATGCCGAAAAGCAAAATTATATTAAAAATAGCGGAGTATTAATTGACAAATCCATGGAAATTAGAGACTATATAGTAGAATTGATTGATAATTATAATTATTAATAAGGAAAGGCTCTAAATGAATAAGAAAATCACCGTGCTTAAAGGTGACGGCATCGGTCCTGAAGTTGTAAATCAGGCTATAAAAGTTTTAAATGCTGTCGCTGAAAAATTTAACCATAATTTTGAATACACTGAAGCCTTAATTGGTGGAAGTGCAATTGATAAGTTTAATAACCCACTTCCTAATGAAACATTAGAAACCGCAAAAAAATCAGATGCAGTTCTTTTAGGTGCCGTTGGGGATTGGAAATATGATAAATTACCGCCAGAAATCAGACCTGAAAAGGGTTTGTTAGGGATAAGAAAAGGGCTTAATCTATTTGCAAACCTTAGACCTGTAAAAATATATGATGAATTAGTATCATCATCACCTCTAAAGGAAGACAACATCAAAGGTGCAGATATTATGATTGTAAGAGAACTTACAGGAGATGTTTATTTTGGAGAACCAAAAGGAACAGAATTCATAAATGGCGAAAAAGTAGCTTTCAATAATATGATTTATTCTGAGGGAGAAATCAGAAGAATCGCAAAAATCGCTTTTGAAATTGCAATGGTTAGAAACAAAAAAGTTTGCTCGGTTGATAAAGCAAATGTTCTTGACGTTTCAAGGTTGTGGAGAGAAACGGTTATAGAAATTTCTAAAGATTATCCCGAAGTAAAACTTTCTCATATGTATGTTGATAATGCCGCAATGCAACTGGTTGTTAACCCTAAACAGTTTGATGTTATTCTTACAGGCAATATTTTTGGAGACATTTTATCCGATGAAGCATCTGTTTTAGCAGGATCTCTTGGGCTTTTGCCTAGTGCAAGTCTATCAGATGGAACAGTTGGAATGTTTGAACCTTGCCACGGCTCTGCTCCTGACCTTAAAGGTCAAGACAAAGTTAATCCTATTGCAACAATTTTATCAGCTGCTATGATGCTTAAATACGGTTTCAAAATGGAAAAAGAATCAGAAGCCATTGATAGAGCAGTCGCAGAAATCCTAAACCAAGGGTACAGAACTCCTGATATCTATAAAAATGAGACAGAAACTCTTGTAGGAACAGATAAAATAGGCGATTTGATTGCAAACGCTATTAAGTAGTCATTGCGAGCAGAATGGAATGATGCGCGGCAATCCAGTAAATTAATAAGAAAATAAGGTAAAATATGAGCCACAACGAAAACAGAAAACAACCATTCTTTTATGATTTAACTTTAAGAGATGGAAATCAAGCATTAAAAAAACCTTGGAACACACAAGAGAAAAAAGTTATTTTTAATAAACTTTTAGAACTCGGCGTTCAAGCTGTTGAAGTTGGGTTTGCAGGTGCTTCTGATATGGATTTTGAAGCTTGTCAGGCTCTTGCTGAAATTGCACCTGATAATGTTGTAATTTCAGGTCTTGCTCGCGCCGTAAAAACCGATATAGATAAGGTTGCCGAAGCTATTAAAAACGCACCAAAACCAAGGATTCACACATTTATTGCAATGAATCCATTAGGACTTGAATATGTTTTGAAAAAACCGCTTGAAGAAGTCAAAAAGATTGCAGTTGAAGCTGTATCTTATGCAAAAAGCGTTTTACCTCCTCATGGAGAAGTTCAGTTTTCTGTTGAACACTTTGGAGACTGTAGAGAAAATTTAGACGAAGTTATTGAGGCTATAAAAGATGTTGTAAAAGCAGGTGCGACGATTATCAATTTGCCAAATACTGTTGAAAGATTCCGCCCTATGGAATTTATAGAAATGGTAAGAAAAGTCAGAAAAGCATTACCAGAAGAAGTAACTATAGCAGTACATTGTCATAATGATTTGGGTATGGCATCAGCTACGACTGTTGAAAGTTATTTTGCAGGTGCAGTTCAATTAGAGTGCAGTTTGAATGGACTTGGCGAAAGAGCCGGAAACACAAATATGTACGAAGTTGCTGTATCACTTTATAACTCTGACGTTGACGTACCTTTAAAAATGGATCAAATTTATGAAACAGCTCTTTTAGTTTCTGAAATGTCAAACATTTCTATTTGGGAAAAAGCACCGATTATCGGGTATGATGCTTTGGCTCATAGAAGTGGCATCCACCAAGACGGAGTTATTAAAACCAAACACTTGAAAAAGGGTGCTTATAGAGCGTTTAATCCTGAACTTATTGGCAGAGGTGAAGCAGAAAAAATCGGATTCACAAGTCAATCAGGAAAAACTGCTATTTATGAACTTATCAATTCAACTCAATATAAGATATCTATGCAAGAAGCGGCTTATTTGCAACCGTTTGCAAAACATGAAGCAGAAAAAGTCGGCGAACTTCCGATAAGGAATCTTGTTGATTTATATCTTGATAAAGTTTGTGACGTTAAGGGTGATTTTGTTCTTGAAAATTTTGAAACAATTGAACAAGGCAAATTTGGGCTTCATTTCACTTATAAAGATAGAAAATTTGATGTTGTTATAAAGGGTAATGGACCAGTCGAAGCTTGTATCAATGGACTAAAGAAGGTTGGATTTATACTTAACTTGGAACATTATGAACAAAAAGCTGTTGAAGATTTAGACAATGAAAAAGAAAAATCAAAAGCGATGAGTATTTTGCAGTTCAAATATGATGATAAAAACATTATTGCAAGAGCTATTGATGAATCAACCGCCCAAGCAAACGTAAAAGCATTGTTCAACGCCCTAAACTTAATCGAAGGTGTAAATAAATAGAGGTGCTACGCACGTAGACAGGGGTAAATGTCTTGGTGCAGTAATAGGTCAGCTATTACCATGTATTATTTAATTCAAATAAACGATAAAGTTATAAAAATATATTGTTATAATCCATGGTGACTTGGAAATCAAAAAATAAATAGCGGAGGTAGACAATTGGTTTCAGCAATAGCAACAACTTCTGTTGCAACAACAGCCAGTAACGTAAACTGTACGGGTAAAACAAGTACAAAAGGTACAACTTCTAAATCAGGAAAATTTTCTAGTTTTCTTGATAATATCAATAAGGCTAATGAAAAAGCCCCAGATACATCAACTTCAGCATCTGACACTTCAAATGCTAAATCTGACAGTAACAGTACAGCAAAAGATTTGGTAAAAGAACTAAAATCAACATTCACAGATGTGAGCGCCTGCCCTAAATGTGGAGCAATATATGTAGGTAAAAATCCACCTGCTGTTTGTACAAAATGCGGAACAAGCATCGAACAACACATAAACGGGAAAGGAACAGACGAAACAAAAGATGCAAAAACAGGTAATACAGATTCAAATATACAATCTGCACAATTAGAAACCGATACATCTAATAGTCTTTCAAATAGTGCTAAATGATCCCAAGTTCTAGCGCTTTAAGTACCGCACGAGTTCTGTCTCGAACTCCAAGTTTTAGAAAAATACTAGATGTATAATTTTTTACAACACCCTCTGAAATAAACAATATCCCTGCAATTTCTCTATTACTATATCCGCCTGCGACCATCCTAAGAACCTCAGTTTCTCTTTGTGTTAATTTTTCAGGGATTTCAATACTATCAAATTCATAATTGGTATTTCTGACTTTTTGTATAATATTTTCGGTTATTGCCTGTTTTACAACCGTTTCCCCTTTAACAACTCGTCTTATCGTATCAGCAAGAGTTTCTATAGATACATCCTTCAACAGAAATCCTTTTGCACCAACTTTCATTCCACTTAAAAACAATTCGTCATCGTCAAATGTTGTTAAAAGAATCGTAGGAGTCAATTTGCCATCTTCATTCAAAAGAGTAATAGCCTCAATTCCAGTAAGCCTTGGCATCTTTATATCCATCAAAACGACATCATGCTCAATTTCTTTTATTTTTTGAACCGCTTCTTCTCCATCTGCTGCCTCTGCAACAATTTCAAAATCAGGAATCAATTTTATTAATCCACTGATACCTTTTCTTACTAATAACTGATCTTCAACAAGTATTATCCTAATCATAAATCACCTTTTCAAAAGGGATTATCACTTTTGTTTCAAAACCCTTATTCAGTTCAGAATAAAAATCTATTGTTCCTTCAACCTGTGCGACTCGCTCTTGCATACCTAATAATCCATTAGAAAGATTTATTTTATCAACACCAATACCATTATCTTTCGCATACAAAATAATTTTATTATCAATCTGAGAAATAACAATTTTTAAATTTTTAGCCCTTGAATGTTTCACAGAATTTGTTATTATTTCTTGCACACACCTGAATATAGTGTGAGAAATCTGTGGATGCTTAATTTTCAAACTCTCTCTTATTTTTAATTCAATTTTGGGATAATTTATTGCAGAAATAAGAGTAAAAAGAGCTTCTTGCAAATCTATAGTGTCATCAGACCTAAGAGAAGAAACAATATTTCTAACTTCTTTTAACAAATACTTAGACACATTATAAGCATCTGTAATTGGTTCTTTTGCGTCATTATCAGTTAATTTATCTGCAAGTTGTAAATTGGTACTAATTGCAGTCAAAGAGTGTCCAATAGAATCATGCAGTTCTCTTGCGATATAAAGCCTTTCTTCTATTCTAACATTTTGCTCATATAGGTTTTGAGTTGCTTTCAATTCTGCATTGAGCTTATCTAATACCTGTTTTTGCCTCATTTCTTTTGATAGAAGGACACCTAAAAAATATGTAAAACAATGAATGGCTAAAAAGATAATTGAAAGAAAAATAATTTGCAAATCTTGTGGAGCGACAAATAATAAAAGCAACTTATCCAATATCGAATTTGGGGTAGTAGCATATATCATCATCTCTATAGCTAATACCGAAGGAATCCAAATCAGAGCATATCTTACAGGGAGAATAAAACCCGCTAATACGTCTATAACATATGGAATTTGAGCACACGTAGAAAATCCTGATAGAACAAGGAAAATAAGCATAAATATACTTTTTTTATTAGGAGAAAATAATCTCTCTTCATCTGTTACAAGATAAAAAACAAATACATAAGCAGCAAATAAAACTGATACTAAAAAAATTAAAAAATAATTTAATGATATACCATGGATACCAATTTCTGGAATTAAAAAATCAAGAAAACCACTGCTGCCAAGTGATTTAGAAGTATAAAATAATGAGACTATACCATCTAAAAATAATATTCCACTTAAAAACAATCCTAATATTCTGATTTGTGTTTCAGTCTTATTAAATTTAATCATCGCACACCAATAATATAAGTAACTTAAATATATTTTACCATTAATTTTAAATTCTCTATATGCCAAAAGTCATATGTGCTTTTTAAAATTTAAAACATTACTTTTGGCACGTTTAATAAAAAAAGAATCATCTTAATATTAGACTATAAAATTTTGAGAAAGGATTTATAAATTGTATTTAATTGCTTTAAAAATGTTATTTGGGGATAAAACAAAACTCATAATGCTTTTAATAGGTTTAATGATGCCTGTAATGTTAATTGCCCAACAAGGAGGGATGTTCGTAGGATTTATGCAACTGTTTGCAAATACAGTGGACAATACTGGAGCCCCACTTTGGATAATGTCAGAAAAAGTAAGATTTGCAGACCAAGACATCCCTATGTATGATTTTGAACTTAATAATGTACGAACAGTAAAAGGAATTGAATGGGCTGTACCATTCATGAATGTTATGGGAAATATAAAACTTCCTGGGGGAAATTCTGAAATATCAGTTGTAGTTGGAGTAGACAATCAAAGTTTTGTAGGACTTCCTCAGAATATTATCCAAGGAGACCCTAAAGATTTAAGGGTATCTAATTCGGTTTTTGTTGATCAAATAGGGATGAAAAAACTTGGAAATCCCAAAGTTGGTGATTATTTTGAAATAAATGACCATGAAGTAAAAGTTGCAGGTATCGTTAAAATACCTCAAGGATTTCAATCCTACCCAATGATTTATACAACTTATGAAAATGCCAAGCGCTTGACTCCCGACGGTAGAAAAAGAATGTCATTTATTCTTGCGAAAGCAAAACCAGGAGAAAACATAGAAAATCTTAAAACAACATTAAAATCACAAACAGGGTTAAAAATGCTAACAGAAGAAGAGATGAAATGGGAAACGTACAATTACTACAACACAGACACAAGTCTTCCTAGTATTTTTGGGATGACAATTCTATTCGGAATCCTCGTAGGTACAATTATTTCTGCACAAACATTCTATACATTTGTACTAGAAAATATCAAACAATTTGGGACCTTTAAAGCCTTAGGAACAAATAACAAAACTCTAATCAAAATGATTCTTATCCAGAGCCTCGTTATGGCTACAATAAGCTACTTTGTAGGAATGGGGCTCATTACTTTCTTTGCAACGGTATTTGTACAAGATGGAGCCCTAGATTTTGTTGTACCTGTGCCACTTATGATATTTGCATTTATTGCAGTTGTAGGAACTAGCGTACTAGCGAGTTTATTTAGCATGATGAGAGTCATAAAACTTGAACCGGCAATGGTATTCAGGGGGTGATAAAAATGGAAACAACACAAAAAACAGCTATAACTCTTAATGGAATTGAAAAAAGTTTTGGAAAAGGGGATGCTAGAAACCAAATTTTATATGATGTAAACTTAGATCTTCCATCTGGAGAATTGGTTTTATTAGTTGGACCTTCTGGCTGTGGGAAAACTACACTTATAAGCATTCTCGCAGGAATTTTAAATCCAGATATAGGAGAAATAAACTTATTTAATAATAGAATTGACCAATTTACAGATGAAGAAAAAACAGAATTCAGAAAACAAAATGTCGGATTTATATTTCAACAATTTAATTTAATTCCAACGCTATCAGTTCTAGAAAACGTAGCAATACCTTTATTAATAAATGAGTGGAACAAAGATAAAGCGATAGAAAAAGCAATAGAAGTTGTAAAATTGGTTGGATTAGAAAGTAGAATGAATTTTTTCCCAAACCAATTATCTGGAGGACAACAACAAAGAGTAGCAATAGCAAGAGCCCTCATAAGAGAGCCTAAACTATTAATTTGTGATGAGCCAACCGCATCACTTGATGGTCCAACAGGACAACAAGTGATGGAAATGCTCAAAAAACTATCTGTAAAAGATGATCGCTGTGTAATTATTGTTACTCACGATAGTAGAATTTTTAAATACGGTGACAGAATGGTCAGAATGGAAGATGGAAAAATTATATCAAACGAAAGAACAAATAAGGAGATTTTATGAAAAAATTTAATATGCCACCAATTGTATATTTGATGATTTTAGGAATTATTATGACAATAGGTTATGTAGTCAAAATATCCCAACCCGTAGAAAAACCTAAGTCTATCGCCTCACCACTAGAAACAAGCTTTCCTAATAGTGTTGCGGGAACAGGAATAATTGAAGCCTTTGGAGAAAATATTAACCTTGCACCATATTATGATGGAAAAGTTGAAAAAATATATGTAAAAGTAGGAGCCTTGGTAAGAAAAGGAACACCTATACTTAAAATAGATTCTATAGAAGAGGAAAACGAACTAAGAGTATTAAAAACAGAATCAGAAGAAATAAAAGTAAATTTGGAGGATGCAAAATTACAACTATCAGACTTGCAAAGCATACCTGATAGTAGGGCTATAAACCAGCAAGACTTGAAAAGAAAGAAAGCTCAAGTAAAACTTTTAACAGCACAATATCAAAATTCTCACGCTAAAATTGCTCAATTGCAGTCAAAAATTTCAAGATGTACATTAAGCGCACCATCGAATGGCGAAATTCTCAAAATAAATATTAAAAGAGGCGAATATATTTATGCGACCTCTCCTACGCCAGCTATTTTGATGGGAAATACTAAAAAATTACAAGTAAGAGTAGACATTGATGAAGTAAATGCTAGCAAAGTTTATCCAGGAATGCCTGGACAAATAGTTATTAAAGGAAACAACTCACTAAAAGCTCCGATAAAATATATAAAAACAGAACCATACATAACTCCGAAACAAAATCTTTCGGGAAATAATGATGAGCGGGTTGATGTAAGAGTTTTACAAATGATTTATGAACTTGATCCTCCTATATTCCCTGTATATGTTGGCCAACAAGTTAGTATATTTTTAGAAAAATAAGGGTTATAAATAATGAAAAAAATAATTTTATTAATAGTTATATTGATTTTGAGCATACATTCAGAAGTATTTGCAAAATCAATATTCGAAGCAAAAATTGAAATGCCTAAAATTGAAAAATCTTGGACACAAAACCAACAAACACAATTTTCATCAGGACTATCTTTTAATACTAATTTCCCAGACATTGAATGGTGGGAAGGATTTCAAGATAAAAACTTAAATGCCTTGATTGAAGATGCCTTCAAATGGAATCCAGATATAAATATCGCCAAAACAAATATAGAACAAGCAAAAGGTATGGTTAAATACGTTTTTGCAAATGAACTTCCACACGCAGATATTGGAAGTACATATCTTAGATCTAAATTTTCTGAAAATGTAGTTTTACCTGGAACAGATTCAAACAGCGGCTTCTTAGGCAACGGGAAAGCTTTCAATTTCTTTAGCACTCCAATCAATGTCTCTTACGAAGTTGACTATCTAAGAAAAAACCACGACAAAACAGAATCAGCCAAAAAATTGTACAAAGCTGCACAGTATGAAGAACAAGCTGTAAAAATATCATTAATCTCAGAAGTTGCATCTACATATTTCAATTTAATTGAAATGGATAAACTTTTAGAATTACAAGAAAACAAAATAATGATACTAAATGACATTTTAGGAATGAAAGAAGCAAAATATCACAAAGGATTTATAGATTTTGAAGATGTAGAAACAACTAGAACTGAAATCAAGCAAAATGAAAATACATATAATGATTTATTAATTCAACAATCTCTATTAGCAAATAAATTAGCTATTCTTGTAGGACACGAACCTGCAAATTTATCAAGTTTTAAAAGAAGCAAATGGACAGCTAAATTGGTAAACACAGACATTATTAATGGAGGAATTTCGTCAGATTTATTAACAAGAAGACCCGATATTATGGCGGCTGAATCACAATTACAAAGTTCATTAATTGATATCAAAGTTGCAAGAAAAGAATTTCTTCCAACAATCAATTTAAGCCTTCGAGATTTAGGATTTATGGCTACTTCCTTTAATAAACTTTTTGATTCTAATAGCTTTAACTATATGATTGGTGGAATTCTAAACCAGAGCATATTCAATGGTGGCGCAACCGTTGCAAATCTAAAAATCAAAAAAGCGACAGCAGATATAAGACTACAAGAATATAGAAAAACTATTTTAACAGCACTAAAAGAAGTAGAAGACTCTTTTGTAAAAATAAATAACGACTACAACTCATTAAAAAACCAAGAAAAAAATATAGAATCCAACCAATCAATCTTAACAGTTAGTAAAGCAAAATATTCCAAAGGTTTTGTAGACTATATAACCGTTAGAGAGCAGGAAAAACAATACTATGATAATCAAATGGGTTTAATTTCTACACAATCAAAATTTTTGATGGACAAAATAAGTCTATACAAAGACCTTGGAGGAGGTTATTAATTTGCAAGTTTTTCCCTTGTGTAATTTACCAAACCCCCAGCTTCAATTAATTCTTTGATTGAACCTGTATAAACTGTTGTCTGGTATTCTTTTCCTGTTGTCATATTCTTAATGATACCATTTTCTGTATCAATTTCTATTTCATCGCCCTTATTGGTTTCTTCTTGGATTTTATCGTTCTTCAAAACAACAAGTCCGATATTAATAGAGTTTCTAAAAAATATTCTAGCAAAACTCTTTGCAATAACAGCTTTAACTCCACATGCCTTAATTGCAATTGGAGCATGTTCTCTAGAAGAACCACAACCAAAGTTTTCGCCCGCAATAATTACATCATTTTCTTTAACATTCTGAGCAAAATTTGTATCTATATCTTCCATACAATGTTTTGCAAGTTCATTTGGGTCAGATGTATTCAAATATCTAGCTGGAATTATAACATCTGTGTCTACATTATCCTTGTATATCCATGCATTATTACTCATAATCAAACCCCCTTTTATCTGTTTCATATCTATATTATCATATTTAGAAAGAATTGGAAAAGAGTACACGAAAAAACTCCAAAATCTACAAATTTGAGAGTTTTCCGCGCGCTCAAATTTAAATAGTGTACTTACTACAACAAATATTAACTTATATTACAAAACTAATCCCCTGACTGCCCTATTTTCAAGGGTTTCTTGAACATTTGTTCATATTTTACTTCACAAAATAATGAAAATAGTGTACAATACAGGAAAATTATGTAGAAGGACACTAACACAATGTTCAGCAATTTATTAGACAACATTATTATTATTTTACTAGGCCTAGTCATTATTCCGGTTAGAGGGTCTGATTTGTAATTTTGTTTTTAATAGATGGAAAATAAATTTATAACCCGCAGGCCAAACAAGAAGTCTGCGGGTTTTAGTTTAACAGGGGTAACGAGGTAAAGGGGTAAAGGTCTAAAGGACAATTCCACAACTAAATCACAGCAACTCAAAAGGAGACAAGAATGAACAGCGACAGAATCAAAAAAGGTATAGACAGAGTTCCTCACAGAGCATTATTATATTCTGTCGGAGTCACTAAAGAACAATTAAAAAAACCTTTTATTGGAATTGCCAGCAGTTTTTCAGATCTTGTACCAGGACATGCTGGAATGAGAGACCTTGAAAGGTCTATAGAAAAAGGAATCCACACTGGTGGCGGACAAGCTTTCATCTTTGGCGTTCCTGCCGTATGTGATGGTATCGCAATGGGACACGAAGGAATGAAATTTTCTCTACCCTCAAGAGATTTAATCGCAGACAGTATTGAAGCAGTAGCCTCAGCTCACGCTCTTGACGGTCTTGTTTTATTAACAAACTGCGACAAAATTACCCCAGGAATGCTTATGGCAGCGGCTAGATTGAATATCCCATCAATCATAGTAACCGCAGGGCCAATGCAAGATGGATACTGCGAAGGAATAGAATCTTTAACAATGGTTAGAGGAACGTTTGAAGCAATCGGGCAATACAAAACAGGACAAATAACAGCAGAACAACTTGAAAATCTTGAAATAAATGCCTGCCCAAGCTGCGGTTCTTGCCAAGGTTTATACACAGCAAATACAATGGCCTGTTTAAGTGAAGTTATGGGAATGAGCCTAACAGGATGCGCAAACGCTTCAGCAGTCTCAGCAAAAAAGAGAAGAATAGCTTTTGATAGCGGAGTAAAAATAGTTGAACTTGTAAACGATAACAAGTGCCCTAAAGATTTTATAACAAAAGATTCTATGCGAAATGCAATTGTTGCAGATTTAGCTCTTGGAGGATCAACAAATTCTATATTACACCTGCTTGCGATAGCAAATGAAGCAGAAGTCGATATTTCTCTAAAAGATTTTGAAGAATTAAGTTTTGAAGTTCCTCAAATAATAAAACTTGACCCATCAAGCACCTTAACAATGACTGATTTTGGTAAAGCTGGCGGAGTTTCTGCAACCATAAAAACTTTGATGAGTAGAAAAGGACTTTTAAAAGATACACAATGCGTTTCAGGAGGTTCACTATTTGAAACAGTAGAAGATGCGTGGGTAAATTCAGATTTAATCCATACTCTTGAAAATCCAATCACATCAAACCCAGGACTTGCAGTCCTTCACGGCAATCTTGCCCCTGATGGAGCTTTAGTAAAAGTTTCAGGTATTGCAGAAGAATGCTTTAAATTTGAAGGAAATGCAAAAGTGTTTAATAGCGAAGAAGATGCGATGGATGCTATAAACAATGATGAAATAAAATCAAAAGATGTAGTTGTTATAAGATACGAAGGCCCTAAAGGCGGACCGGGAATGAGAGAAATGCTTGCTCCAACCTCTGCAATCGTTGGTCGTGGACTTGGAAAAGAAGTTGCACTCATTACTGACGGTAGATTTTCAGGAGGAACAAGAGGACTTTGTGTTGGTCACGTTTGTCCAGAAGCCGCCGCAGGAGGTCTCATAGGGTTAATTGAAGATGGCGACAAACTCACAATAGATATCAGAGAACGAGAAATAAGTCTTATGGTTTCCGAGGAAGAATTGAACACTCGTAAATCTTCATTTACTCCCATAACTGAAAAAATACAAAAAGGGTATCTTGCAAGATACGCGCAAACAGTTCTACCTGCAAACTTAGGTGCAGCAAATTCAACAAGGGTAAAAGTAAATAAAGAGGTATCTTATGCAGCAGTGTAATAAAATCGAAGCTCAAACAATGAGTGGCGCAAAAATATTTATGAAATGCCTTGAAGAAGAAGGTGTAGAATATATCTTTGGAATTCCGGGTGGAGTTATACTTCCTATTTATAATGAATTCTATAAAAATGAAACAACAACCCACATTTTGACAAAGCATGAACAAGGAGCAGTTCACGCTGCTGAAGGATATGCAAAATCAAGTGGCAAAGTAGGCGTTGTAATCGCTACATCAGGACCTGGAGCTACAAATACTGTAACAGGACTTGCTGATGCTTATTATGATTCTGTTCCTATAGTTGTTTTTACAGGAAATGTTTCAACCTCAGCACTTGGGAATGATGCATTCCAAGAAGCAGATATTGTGAGCATAACAAGAGCTTGCACTAAATATAACTATATTGTTAGAGATATAAAAGATTTGGCTTCTATTATAAAAGAAGCGTTTTATATTGCTCAAACAGGAAGACCAGGACCAGTTCTAGTAGATTTACCAAAAGATATTCTCGTTTCAACCTGTGAATACAATTATTCAGAAGATGTTAACCTTCTTGGTTACACTCCTGAAATAGAAACAAATGACAAAGATGTTGCGAAGATTTTCAAAGAATTAACAGAAGCAGAAAAACCATTAATATTATGTGGCGGTGGGGTTGTTATATCAGATTCGTTTGATGAATTAACAATTCTTAGCGAAAAAAATAATATTCCGATTGTTTCAACATTAATGGGTTTAGGTGGATTTCCAGCCAGCCACAAACATTTTGCCGGATTTTCTGGAATGCACGGAAATTCATGGTCAAATTTAGCAATATACAATTGTGATTTACTGCTTATTTTAGGTTCAAGATTGAGCGACAGACAAACCGGCTCAGTAAGTGGATATTGTCCAAATGCAAAAATTATACACGTTGATATCGACCCAATTTCTTTAAACAAAAATCTACAAAGTGATATTTCCGTTCAAGGAGATATCAATCAAACTTTAAATATACTTCTTGACCTTTCTGATAAAAACCCACTTTCTGAAGAGAAAAAATCAGCAAGAAGTAAGTGGATAGATGAAATCAACAACAATAAAAATGAAGGACTAAAATACAGAATCCACACAACAAATGAAAGTTTAAAACCATCTGAAGTTATTGAAAAAGTTTATGAATTATCAGACCCCGAAGCATTTATCATAACCGAAGTCGGTCAACACCAAATGTGGTCAGCACAATACTATAATAAAAATAACCCACGCAGATTTATTACCTCTGGTGGACTTGGAACAATGGGTTTTGGCTTGCCTGCAGCACTTGGAGTACAATTGGCTCACCCAGATAAACAAGTAATAGTTTTTGCAGGCGACGGAAGTATTCAAATGAATATTCAAGAACTTGCAACAGCAAATACATATAACCTACCTATTAAAATTTTTATCATAAACAATGGTTATTTGGGAATGGTAAGACAATGGCAACACCTTATGTATGATAGATATTCCGAGTCAAAAATATTTTCGCCTGACTATATCGCTTTATCTAAAGCGTACGGAATAGGAGGCTTCACAGTCAAAGGTAGAGGGGATTTACATATCCTAGAAGAAGCTATGAATTATCCGGGACCTGCACTGATTAATTGTACCGTAGAGGAAGAAGATGATGTTTATCCTTGGGTTCCAGCAGGAAAAGGGAATAAAGAAATGTTAATGGAGGCAAAAAAATGAATACAAATAACGAAACAAGCCAAATAGAAAAACAAGAAAACACTTTGTGTTTATTTATAGAAAACAAACTTGGAGCAATTGAAAGAGTAATAGGCACATTTACGCTTAGAGGATACAGCATTGAAAACCTCATTTGCACCAAAAGTAAGCTGTCTCAATTATTCAAAATGAAAATAACATTAAATTGTACTGATAAGGAATTAGAAAATTTGGTTAAAATTTTACACAACCAAATTCACGTTCTTGAAATTAAATTAATGATGGAAGAAAATCCATCCAAAGAAATCAAAACATCAAAAGTAGGTTAAAAACTAGTGATACTAGAAAAAGGAGGGAATTATGACAAATTCAAACAACCACGTAAAGATGTACTACGAACAAGACATTGATATGACACCAATTTTATCGAAGAAGGTAGCAGTTCTTGGGTATGGGAGTCAAGGTCACGCACATGCTCAAAACCTTAAAGAATCAGGAGTAAATGTAAAAGTAGGGCTTAGAGCAGGCTCAAAATCTATATCGAGAGTAGAAGAAGCAGGACTTGAATGTACAAGTTTTGAAGAAGCTGTTAAATGGGCAGATGTTGTAATGGTATTATTACCAGATACAGTTCACAAAGATGTTTACGAAGAATCTATCGCTCCAAATTTAAGTGCAGGAATGTATTTAGGTTTTGGTCACGGATTCAGCATCCACTATGAAGAAATTGTAGCTCCAAGTGATGTAAATACTTTCTTAGTTGCACCAAAAGGACCAGGACACTTAGTAAGAGCAGAATATACAAAAGGACGCGGAGTTCCTGCATTAGTTGGTGTTAATCAAAACCCATCTAACGATACTTTCGAATTATCTCTAGCTTATGCTTCAGCAATCGGAGCAGGAAGAGCTGGAATTATAGAAACAACATTCAAAAATGAAACAGAAACAGACCTATTCGGAGAACAAGCTGTTCTTTGCGGAGGTGCAGCTGCATTGATTAAAGCAGGGTTTGATACTCTTGTTGAAGCAGGTTATCCTTCTGAAATGGCTTATTTTGAATGTCTACACGAATTGAAACTTATTGTTGACTTGATTTATCAAGGCGGAATTAGTGATATGAGATTCTCTATAAGCGATACTGCAAGATACGGAGATCTTACACGTGGACCTAGAGTAGTTAATTCTGAAGTTAAACTTGCTATGAAAGATATCCTTTCAGAAATCCAATCAGGTGAGTTCGCTAGAGAATGGATTAAAGAAAATAGAACTAATCATCAATCAAACTTGAAACGTATGGCTGAATCTGAATCAAATAGCCTTATCGAACAAACTGGACGTCAACTACGTTCTATGATGAGTTGGATAAATGATGACAAATTAATCAGTTCTAATGAAAGGACACAAACAGAATATGCAACAACATCAAGTAAATAATTTGAAAAATAAAAAAAGAAATGAAAAACTGGCTCAGTTAAATAAATTAACTGAAGTCTATTTTGAACGAGAAAGTTTAATGGATTCTGAAAAGAAGTATTCTTGTACTACTTTTACAAAATTCGGTAAAATTAAACTCGCTCAAAATACCGTTTCACTTTCTTTATTTAAACAAATTAATGACCTTTATTTATCAGTCTTAGAAGCTAAAAAGGTCATGTTGCAATACAAATCAGAACTTGCAACAGTTGAAACTGTTGACAACAACTCGATTACACCATTGGCAGAATCAAAAAACCTGCCAATGGTTTTTTATAAGCGAGAAGATTTAACAACAATCAAAGCATATAAAATTCGTGGAGCTCTTTATCAAATGAAGAAATTTATTGATAAATACCATAATGCAGATATCTCTTTTGTAGCAGCATCAACAGGAAACCACGCTTTAGGGGTCCTAAAAGCAGCGGAAATTCTTAATGTAAGTGGAGTTACTATTTTTGTTCCTGAAAATGTAACTGATTTTAAAAAACACAAATTAGAAAAAAGAGTATTTGAACTATCTAAAAAGGGTATAAAAGCGAAATTGATAGTAAAAGGAAAATGTTTTGAGGAAACTAACGCACTTGCAAAAGATGTTTCTACCAACAATAAACACTGTTTTTACGTAGACCCTTATAATACTCATAATGCTGTTGCAGGACAAGGAACTATCGGCTTAGAACTATTGTCACAACTAAACACAATCAAAGCGAAGCACCCTGATATAAATAAAGTTTCAGTCATATCACCTATCGGAGGTGGAGGGTTAATCTCTGGAATTGCTTGCGCTCTAAAAACAGGGATAAAATATTACCCAAAATTAAAAGATATTACTTTGAATGTTATTGGAGTCAGACTTAAAGATTTAACCTCAAAATATGGTGATGCGATAAAAGTAAAAGTAGCAGGAAAAAATAACCAAGAATACATAAACAAACTTGTCGATAAACAAGTTATCATTAATGATGATGATATGAAAAAATGTATGGATTATATTTATGAAGACATTGATGCCCACGTTGAAGGTGCAAGTAGCGGAACACTAGCTTCTGTGATGAATAGCATTGTCACACCATCAAAAGCCCACGCAGTAATCTGCGTTCTAAGTGGTGGTAATGTTTAGGGGAAAATAGTAAATACGATATTTTTTATCAAATCTTTGCGAGAATAAAAATTCCTCGCAATGGCAATAAAAATACTATAATTCTATTTCTTTCAACCAATCTTTTAGTGGTCTTTGTTCAGAAAATTCTATACCAAGTTCTTTTATCATATTCAAATTCCTGATATTTGAAATATTCAGGTTGAACACTCGTGGCAAATGTTTGTATTGTTTTTCCTCAATAACATCAAAAAGAAGTTGTTTGGTTTCTTTGTCATAAACTTCAGCATAATTTAAACCCATTTTCCCGCAAAAAGGGCCATTTACTTTTTTATCTTCTTCTTGATTTAAAAGTCCAAAAGTTCTACAAGTTAAACCTCGATTATTATAAACAGAACATTTTTTATTGATTAAGAAAGGACAAACATAATAACCTTCTTCATTCAGTTTTATATCTTTAAAATTCTGTTTAACTATTTCTTTAATATCAGAATCGAGTTTGTTATATCCCTCAAACAAATACTGAAATTCGATTTCGGTAAAAGGATATTCGCCATATTCACAACAATGTGAACACCCTTCTCTGCAAGAGATATAATCTTTTTGATGTTCAAACATAGCCTCAATATCGCCTGTAAATATTTCTATAAAATTTTCGTATTCTTTTAAACCCATCAATTATCTTTCTATTTTATAACCAATCAGCAAGTCGTTTGACTTCCCCAAACTCTAGTCCCAACTCCTTACACATAGCAAGCCCCATAATATTTCTGGAGTTTAAACGAAACAAAGTCGGCGGTTTTGAATAATTCAAGTCTTTGTATAAATCAATTTGAACATGTTTTGTATCTACGTCATAAACTTCAGCATAGTTTAGTCCAAGATTTGTACAAAATGGAACAGTAAGAGTCCCATCCGCTCTTTCAGATAATAAACCAAACGTTCTACACGTCAGACCACGATTTTGATATACCGAACATAAATTATTTATCAAAAACGGACAAGCATATTCTTCAGCTTCTGAATTTTTTAAAGTTTCCATTTTCTTGGAAATTTTTTTTTGGATTACACTAGGTAATTTCTCAAATCCAGCCATTAAATATTCAAATTCAAGTTTAGAAAAAGGATACTCCCCAGATGAACAACAATGTGCACAACCTGGAACACAACGAATATACTCATGTTGATGCGCAAATATCTTATCAAGATCACCTTGCAATATTTCTAAAAATTTTTCATAATTATCCAAACTCATCAATCAGCTCATTTCTTTTATAAGAATAGTGTACACCAATAACATCAGTATTAGTCAAGTTCTTAATATTTCAAAATGACAAATTGAGTAATTATTTATTTGTTATATTTTATTTGACTGAAACTTGGAGAAAGTATCAGATTTTATTGGAGAATTAACTATTTGCATATTTTGATTTGTTTGTTTATTACTTTCTTTCTTCTTATTTAAAAAATTTTTATACAATAAAACCCCGCCAACAACAGCCAAAGCAGTACCACCAATAATCATTCCTCGAACCTTATTTCCTAATGTATGAGAAACAGATTTAGACGTCACAACATGAATGTCTTTATCAGGTTCTAAAAGAATATTTTTGTATTTAACAATTTTATTAAACAACTCAGGCTCAGTTTTATCCATACCTTTTGCGACAAAAACTTTTTCCAATGCATCCATTGGATTGAAGCCATAACCTTCACGAATAGTATTCATATACTCTGAAATGAAATTAGGAGAAATTTTGTAGCTATAACTGCCTTTGGCCCTATAAATATGAGGATCAAAATTTTCTGACCTACCGAAAGCATCCATATAAAACATTTGATTGTTTTTAGCCATCATTGGCTCTGCGAATTTTGCTTTTGAAAACTCTGCAGGATTGTTAAGTTTTTCTCTAGGAATTTTTAATATTCTTGATAAAGGATCCATCGCAGGTCCTTTGTGATACTCCTCGTGAATTGAACCATCTGGCATTTTCATCCTATCTGGGATATCATCTGCAATTTGTCTTAATGGTTGAGGATCGTGGTTTCCGACACCAATAACAAATGAATCAGGAGACCAACCACGCCCTAGAAAAGCATCATTTGAGCCCCATTTATCACCATTAAAATCGTGCATATAAGTTGAACTATATATTTTTGTCCTATCTCTAAATGGCGGAATAACTTTGTCCCCTTCAAATAAATTGAAAGTATTATAATCTGCTTCAACTTCCCAAATCATATCTTTGGGGTTAAAATCATTACCCTTCACTCGCTTAACTGTATTTTCTATTTGGACTGCAACCTTATCCCCCATATACTTTTTAGTTTTATCAGAGATTTTATGTTCTCCCATTAGATTAATCACAGGCTGCACATAAGACCACCCAACATCAAATCTTATTGAATCATACCTTTTAGCACAGAGTCCGACTTTTCTATCTAAAAGTTTTGAAGATGCAGAATCTGGATTTGTAATGGTATCATAATCAAGAGCTGGCAAATTCCAACCAATAGTGTGATTTTGTTTAAATGCTTTTGGATAAGCCCAGACTTCATCTTTGGAGAATCCTATTAAACAATCCCCATACAATTTTATTCCTTTTTGATTTAAGTTCTTTTTGCCTTTTTGCAGGTGTTCATCAGCAATAAATTGTTTGAATTTAAAAAATTCTGATTCTTCTTTATCAGAGGCTAATACCTCATTAATTTTGTTCTTTTTAGTATCCTCATCTAATGAATATAAATTCTTTTCAGTATTATCTTCCCACTGGTCAAAATAAATTGAATTATTCTTTTTAGATAATATTTTATAAACACATTTAGGCTCTAACCAATCATTGTTCTCTTGTACATATTTATGAAATTTCTTTTTTAAATCGACGTTTTCATCAAGTTTTTGAAAGTTTTTAAATGCTTTTTTGACAATTCTATCCTGAGGGGAATCATCAAGAGCAACATTTGCATAGTTAGCTAATCCATCTTGTTGTGTTGATTTATTAGACTCAACAATCTCATTAAAATCCTGTTTTGTAAGTATATTATGGTATTCATTACCTGTAAGAAGTTGTGGATTAATCTGATGATTTCCAAGAGATAGAGCAGTACCACCATAAGCTACATTAGAATCTAACCTTAATTGTCCTTGAGGAAGAACTTCTGCAATATTTACTCCCCAATAATTTTTTGCAAAATCAAAAAACTCACTACTATCTTTCGTTGATAAATGACCAACGCCTGTATTAACCTTATCTGATTGTGGCAAACAAGAATCATGGACAATAAGAATTGACATGCCTGTCTGACCTGATTTATTTTTAGCCGCAGACAATGTTGAAGTATAGTCAGAAAGTTCGTCATTAGACAATTTTCTGCCAAAATTAATACTATTATTTAAACCATAAGAAACTTGCATAACACACCACAAAAGCATTAAAACATATTTTCACTATTTTTTGTTAGTATGTAATGATTTTTTACGAAATCGTATATAAATGAGTCTAAAAAGAGAGATATTAAAAAACATTAATCACAAAGAATAAACAAGAGGCTATAAGAGTATTATCTACTTAGATTATTAATATCTTCCTTAACATTATATATCATATCAGTATGAGGAAATTACTAACTATTTTGATGGTTTTTATCTTTTTATCAAATAGTAGTTCTTTTGCAGAAGGGGTAAATAAAAACACAAAAAAATATTTAATAACACAAGCACTCAAAGAAGAACAACATAAAAATCATAAATCCGCAATTTTCAATTATGAAAAGTTGCTGTTTTATTATCCAAATGATGAAACGGCAATAAGGTCGTATGCAAAATTTTGTGAAAAAATTTACGATTATGATAAAGCTATTTCTTTATACCAAAAATTGTTAGATCTTACTCACGATATGGATTACGCAAAAAAAATAACAGATCTTAAAAACCAAGCTATTCAACCTGGAGAATTAACTGGAGAAGATTTGATGTACAGAGCTATAGAGGATAAGGATTTACTTACGGCAAAAGGATACCTTGAAGAATTATTAAATAAAGAGCCTAATAATAAAAAATACCTAAAATTAAAGTCAGATATCGCTATCTATGAAAAAAATTACCCTACTGCAATAGAATGCCTTACAAAGTTGAGAGAAAATGAAGGAAGGGATAAATATTTAGAAGACTTAGCATATTGCTATTTCCAGACAAACAAATATGACGAAGTAATTATGATTACAGACATAGGCTTAAATTCTGACCCGAATTCAGAAAAGTGGCTGAAGTTAAAAGGAGATATGTATGCGAGAAAAAAAGATTACAAAACTGCCACCGAAATATACACAAAACTTATTGAAAAACACCCAAAACCCGAATATATTTTGAATGAAACCAATCTTCTTTTAGAAGACGATAAGTATTTAGAAGCACAAATACTGATTGAAAAGATTTATAACAGCCCTGCAAAAAACCGTGATATTGCAGAAAAATATCTACAAATATTACATGCAGAGCACAAGATTCAAGAAGCTTATATTGTAGCAAAAGATAATCATCTGCTTGATACCGCAACAGGGACAATAGTTCAGGCAGATATGGCTGTTGGAATTAAAGATTATTCCCTCGCAAGAAGCATTTACGATAGTATCCTCGTCAAAAGTGCCTATGATGAATTTGCGCAAATGAGCTTGACCCATAACTACATTTCAACTTCGTCAAACTTAAGAGCTATCAAAGAACTAAATGAGCTTGAACCAAGTCAGGAAACACAATTTTTAAAAGCAAAAGCATACTACAATATGGAAATGTATGAAGAGTCTGCAAATATACTAAAGAATCTAAAACAAACAGAAAGAGTCCTAGCACAAGAAAATGATATTCAAAGTCACCGAGCTTTTACAAGTAGCAGTTGCTATGACCTATATTTACAAAAATTGAACGAAGAATACAAACTTAATGCAAATAAATTTGGGATTAGTAACTCATGCTATGAAAAAAATATGCAATTTTTTGTAGACTATATCGCTAACATATATTATTCAGGAAGATACAAAGTTCAACCAGATAGAACGCTTGAAAATTTTACAAATGAAATAAGAATGGGGGCTCAAGGAAGAGTAAATGAAAAATTTGGTGTAAAAGGTGATTTTGGAGTAAAAATATTTGAAAATTCAGGAGCAATGGCAATTACTGATAGTTGGATTAAATACTATTTAAACGATAGTGTTAATTTTAAATTTGGAGTTCAAAGAAACAATGTTGAACAAACCTACCTCTCAGCTGTTGGGAGATATGTAGATAATAATTTCACAGGACAAGCCGCAGATAATACAGTTTATCTTGACGCCACAATAAGATTACCAAAAAACGGATATATGTTTACTAAAGGGGGAATTGGATATATAACCGCTCAAAATATGCCAAATAACATTTACTGGGAAGGCATGTTTGGAATTGGAAAACTTTTAAGATACGATTTTAGTAGGCCTTATCTTCAAAAGATTTCAATTGATTTTGTTTCATACAATGCTGGGTATCAAACTAATTTATTAAATCTGTATGATTCTAAAGGTTTTTTGTATGGAGGATATTATTCCCCAGAATGGTTTAGCAGTAACACCATAAATATGAATTTTTCAGGTAGAATAAAAAATACAAATCTTTCATATGGATATGGAGGATTTGGAGGTACACAATATGCTTATAAACCAACTGACGTTATTTTCATTTGGGGTGCATCTGTTTACCTTAGTTATAAAGTAAATGACCATATTTCGTTGAATTCTCAGTATAGATATTACAAATATGCGGAAGTTATACGTAACCAATGGAGCATCAATCTTATAGTAAAATTCTTCAGTCCTTTCAAGAAAAAATAGAATTGCGGATATATTGAAAACTCCAAAATCTGCAATTTTGAGAGTTTTTCCACACACTCACATGAGCGACAAATGAACAATTAGAGAATAAAAGGGCCTAATGTTAAGTTTTGTGAATCACTAAAGTTTAATCATATCAATATTAAGTATAACTTATCTATAACCAAAGTATAATTTTTGTAAATTTTGTCAAAGTTTTCAAATTTTATGCCGTAATATACAATACAACGAGATATATTATAAGAAGGTAAAAGAACATGGTAGATGAAAACTTAGGCGCATCCCTTTTCGGTCGTTCAATAGACCTAGTTGAAGGTGATCCGCTTGAAGAAATTTTTGCCCTGAATCTAGGAGATTTCATCTCAGAAAATCTAATATCCGAAGACCTCGCGAAAAAAATTGGAAACAGCGAAAAAGGTAAAACTTCAAAATTGAAAAATCAGCTAAATGAACTTATCTCTGTTTATTCATTTAATAAAACTTTAAGCGTTATTGGATTTAATTCAAAAGATGATTATGTAATATACAATTCTATTGCAAAAACAATGGAACAAATCCTAGAAGCAGACGCATGTCATATTTATCTAAAAAAAGAATTTGCCTGCGGATTGGATGACACTGATAAAGATTTGATTTTTGCAGGATCCTCCTTAGATATTGATGACAATATTTATACAAAAAACATAGGATTTAATTTTAACGATAAAGCTCCAATTATAGAGTGCTACGACTCAATAAAAACTATACATTTAGAAACCCCAAGCGAAAAGTTTAAACCATTCGCGGAATTAAGGGAAGAAAAAGTAAAACAATTAACAATAATCCCCATGCATAATAATGCAAATGTAGTTGGAGTTTTTGTCGTTGAAATGTACAAGAAAAAAACATTCAAGAAAGAATTTATTGAACTTGTAGAATCCATGGCAAAATTGTTTGGAACATCTGTTTCATTACAAAAAATAATTAATGACACAACAATCTTGATTAATGATAAAGATGCAGAAATGTCAGATTTAAGGCATATGAGGGCAGAATTAACAGCACTTATCGGAGATCTTGGTGATAATCAAGAGAAATTTGTAAAAACGCTTGCACGCGCAGTAGATATCAAAGGACAATATAGTGTTGCCCATTCTGAAAATACTGCGAATATTGCTCGAATGATTTCAGCAGAACTTGGATTGAATGAAAAGACAAAAGATTTGATATACTACGCTGGTCTTCTCCAAAACATCGGTAAAATTACTTTGCCTGAAGAACTATTTGCAACAAAAGGTAAATTAAGCAAAGAAGATTGGGACAAATTGAAAACATATTCCAATGTTGGCGTAAATTTATTAATGAATATTAACTTCTTATCAGAAGTAGTTCCATATATCTGTTATCAAAAAGAACGCTATGATGGTTCCGGCGAGCCGGAAGGACTAAAAAGAATGTCTATTCCTCTTGGATCAAGAATAATTGCTGTTGCAGATGCTTATTCTGCGATGACATCAGACAGAGCATATCGAAAAGCGATGACTAGAGATGAAGCTATTGCGATTATGAGACAAGAAGCAGGGACCAAATGGGATCCTATCGTCATAAACGCATTGAATGATATAGTTTATAATTAAAGATTTTCTATTAATCACAATCAATAGAGCTATGGGGTTGCCAAATTGGCAGCCTCATTTGTTTTCTTAATACTAATGAAATACACAATATACTGAAAGAAAAAGCCATGTGCACAAGTAATATTGTTCGTGTATAATTATTTTGAGGGGTATTATTATGGAAACATTTGATTTAGGTGTTATCGGCGGAGGACCGGCAGGATATACAGCAGCTTTATATGCAGCAAAAGAAGGAAAGTCTGTTGTAATCTTTGAAAAGGATGAACTTGGCGGAACATGCCTGAATAAAGGTTGTATTCCGACAAAACTGTTTTTGCACGCAGCAGATGTTTATAATTATATTAAAAATTGTGATTCAATAGGACTAAGTTGTGAAAATGTTTCTTTTGATTTTGCAAAAATCCTTGAACACAAAGATAAAACCGTTTTAAAATTGAGAAAATCTCTTGAATTATTGATAAAGAATTCTAAAATCACAGTCATAAAAAGTGAAGCAAGTATAGGTGATAAAAATACTATTATGGCTGACGGAATTGAATATAAGTGTTCTCAAATTGTCGTTTGCTCTGGATCTAAACCAAGAGAAATAAAAGGATTAGAATTTGACCACAAATTCATTTTGAACTCAGATGATATTTTAAATCTAAGTGAATTACCCAAAAAAATTGTTATTGTTGGCTCTGGTGCTATTGGAATTGAATGGACAAGAATTTTATCATCATTTGATGTTGAAGTAACTATTATTGATCTTGCAAAAACTCTCTGTCCACTTGCAGACTGGGAAGTTTCAAAAAGAATTGAAAGAATGTTCAAGATGAAAAAAATCAAATATTATCTTGAAACCGTTATTTCTAAAATAGATGGGAATAAAATCACCTTATCTAACGGCGTTGAAATTGAAGCCGATTGTATTTTGTCAGCGGTTGGAAGAGAAAAAATTGTTCCTGATAACTTATCAGAAGGTGTTTCTATTATAGGAGATGCTTCAGCTGAAATTATGCTTGCACATTATGCTATACATCAGGCGAAAAACCTAATATTAGGAATAGATTTTAATAAAAAGCTTGTTCCTTCTGTAATTTATGGGACTCCGGAAATTGCTTGGATTGGGGAATGTATGAAAACTCCAGAAGAAGAAACAGAAAAAGGATATAAAAAAGTTGTGTTCCCAATTTCGGCTTTAGGTAAAGCTCATTGTGATGGGAATATTGATGGGTTTATAAAAATCCTTGCTGGTGGTGTAGATGGCAAACAAATAATGGGAGCCCATATCATTTCAAAAGAAGCGTCGGCTCTTATTCAACAAATTGTTATTGCAATGCAAAATAATCTTACGGTTGATGATTTAAAAAAAGTTTGCTATGCACATCCTACATATTCTGAGGGCATATTTGAAAGTGTGATGCAGTTATGACAAGATTACCTGAATACTTAAAACGCCCAATTATAGATACAGACAAGACCAAAACTGTAAGAAAAATATTAAAGACAAAATGCCTTAATACGGTTTGCGATGGTGCAAGATGCCCAAATAAAAATGAATGCTACCAACATAATACAGCTACATTTTTGATTATGGGAAATGTTTGTACCAGAAACTGCAAATATTGTAATATTCCAACGTCCAAACCTGAACCTTTGGATTTGGATGAACCTAAACACATTGCTGAGGCTATTAAGGAACTTGGTTTAGATTATGCAGTAATCACATCCGTAACAAGAGATGACTTGCCCGATGGCGGCGCAGAACATTTTTCTAATTGCATAAATGAAATTAGAACTCTTTCACCTAATACAAAAATTGAAATTCTGACTCCCGATTTTCAGATTGGAATAAAAGGTAATAAAGGTTTTAACGTTGAATCCTTAAATAAAATTATTGATTCAAAACCTGACGTATTCAATCATAATATAGAAGCCGCAAGAAATATTTTTAAAACTGCAAGACCTTTGGGAGATTATGATGTATCCTTGGATGTTTTAAAATATGTCAAGGATAATAGTGATATTATTACAAAATCAGGGCTTATGGTTGGATTGGGTGAAACCGTTGATGATATTGAACAAACTCTTATTGATTTAATAAACGTTGGGTGTGATATTTTAACTATTGGACAGTATATTCAACCATCTAAAAAACATATGGAAGTTAGCAAATACTATACTTTGGAAGAATTTGAAGAGTTAAAATTATTAGCGAAAAAAGTTGGTTTCAAAAAATACCAAATTGGACCTTTAGTCAGAAGTTCTTATAACGCAAAGAAATTTGCGGGAGAAGACTAGTACAAATATTAACGTCATTCTGAAGCATAAAACATCAAAATCAAAATTAGTTGTTGTTCAGAATCTCACCGTGGATAAAAAAGATTCGCCATTACAATATAGATTTCCCCGACTCGGCAATCAATATTGTAATAAAAGTTAACAAAACTGAGAAAGAAAAGGCAATTATTTCCTATTTATATACTTTATATATATAAAAGAAATTTAAACCTAAGGAGCTTGAAATTGTCATTCAATAATTTATGGATGAATAATACATATTCCAACTACAACAATAACTCATCAAGTAGTTGGTTGACTGATGGAGACTACAGCAATCTATTCAAAGGTGGAAGCGGTTTCAAAAATGTTAATATCAACATATTTGGAGACAGATTTGGCGAACCTTCCGTAGGATCAAGTTTAGGCTTCTTTGCTGGTGGCTTATCTTCGATGCTTATTGGTGGTTTACTTGGTGGTTTATTCTTTGGTGGAAATAAACAAGGACAACAAGTTCAACAAACACCTCAAAATACAGGATTCAACTTACAAGACTATTTTGCGACAAGATTTTCAGCAGTTGACCCTTCTACTGCCATAGCTGACACTAAAGCAACAACAGAAACTAAAGAGACTAAAAAAACAACAGAAACCAAATCTGTTGATAATAATTCTGATGTAAATAGCAAAGGTTCTGGAAAAGTTGCAGGTGATATCCCAATAGATGGAGATCTTACCAGTTTAACTATGGAAAAAAATACAGATAAATTCCCAAAATCATTTACTATTAAAGATAAAATGAAAGACAATAATGGTGGACAAGATGAATTCACTTTCCATTTCCTAAGTATTGATAAAACTAGTGGAGACGCGACATACATTATAGACGCAACTAAAGATATCCAAAATAAAAATACAAATTATGCTACCAACAAAAATCAAAAAACATACCAATTCACTCTTAAAGCTGGGGCTTTCACTAAAGGAACTGATGGTAAATATAAAATAGATATGAATGCAGTTGCTAACCAAGTTGCTATTATGAATGATAAAAATAGCAAAACAGCTTCACAATAGGTGTGATCTTCAAATATAATAATACCCCAATATAGCACTTTTACGTATCAATATTAAAATTAGTTATTGTCTGGATAGTCATAAAAATATTTATGTTAGCCAACCTGGATATTTTTGATTAAGCACAATTAAAAGCTCCCAAATTCTTGAATTTGGGAGCTTTTACAAGTTTTAATTTTATTGAATAATAAACTTAATTGGGATTACGAAGATAATCAACTAATTCGACATAAGCATTATTTAGTTTTTCTGGGAATTCTTTTGATTTCAATTCTTTCATTATGTCATCTTTATAACCACCAGCTAAAAGGACATCAGCCTTATAATCCCCTGCAGGACTGTATACAGAAGCTTCAATATACCGTTTCTTTTCATCAGGGACATCAGCCTTTGGCATTTTTACCACTTTTAACATATATCTATCAACAAAATTCAATTTTGGGTCTTGGTTTTTAAAATCTTCATAAACAGGAGCAAACTCACCATAATCAGGAACTTCACGTTCAGAACGTTTTGCAACTTTATCAATAATATCGTATACATGCTCATCGTATGTCATTTCTTTATCTTCCATTTTTTTCGCTCCATCAATACCCTTAAAGGATTGGATATTGTTTCTATTATTTATTGAATTGTTATTCATCATTGCTCCTTTAGATTATATAATACATTAAATTATATATCACTACTATTTATGTTCACTATAAACATCAGTATTTATTTTTTTTGCTAATAGATTACTCGTAAAATCTTCTTCTGTAATAACTTTATTATTTGTTTGTTTGTAAATATTTAAAATCATCTCAAGACCGTCTTTTGTAATAGGTTTTTGCTCATTAGGCTTTCTTGTTAAGTTAGATGCTTCATTTAAATACTTAATAACAGAAGTATCAATAGTTCCATCATCCTGTTTTAATTTATCAATAAACCCAGCAATGACTTTATCATCAAACTTATTATCTTGAAGCAACTCTGCGAATCTAAGAAGATTATCCTTAATATTTCCGCTCTTATCTCTACAAGCTTTCTGAACAGCAACAGGATCTATAAAAGATTTTGGTCTATTATTATTTGCAAGTCTTCTATCAGCCTCATACAAATCAATTGATTTATTTTTGACAACCGCATCCAAAGCATTTTTATACGATGTATCCGTCGTATTCTTATCTGTATTTTTTATAAGTTTATCATTATATTCTTTAGTAGCTTGCTCTTGAGTAATTTTACCTTTTTTCAAGGCATCACTAACATCATGAAGAAGTTCCAAATTCTCTGCTCTTAACCTCGCATCAAACATTGCAGGAAGTTTTGGAGGATTCCCAGGTTTTTCAAAACCTAGTTCAACAAAACGCAAATATTTATAATGAGCTGTCAAATATGCATTGTATTCTTTATATTTTTCTTTACTCATATTTTCTTTAGATAAAACTTTTTTCATTGGTTCATACAATGGTGTGAGTTCTGTATGTTTGCCAATAATATCTTTGCCTTCTCTCAAGTCATAAGGTACGTGTTCAGCTTCGCCAAATTGATTTACCTTATCACCTCTAAATTGCCACTCAAAAACATCACCGGATTTTGTAACAAAATTCATTTGCAATGCAGTATATCCAGAACCACGAACTTTGGTAGTAGATTTATCATTATAAACTTGATCATACGAAGCTCTATCAGCAGGGTCTAAAACACGGTTTATAATATGAATTGGGACTTTTTTCTCAGCAGCATAAGTCTTTAACTCGTTTAGTTGGTGCTCTGTAAAATAAGAAAGACCGTCTTCTCCAATATAATTTGAAATCTTTGATAACAAAATATCAGAAGAGCCATTCGCTTGAGCATCAATTATTTTCTTTAGCCCTTCAAGTACATAATTTGATTCAATTTCAATCGCTTTATTATGGGCTGATTTTATATCACCTTTCTTTAGAAAAGCTTGTACTTCAGGAGAATTAGCAGGTTTTGTTGGTTGATTTTCTGTTCTTACACCAACAGCATCCCTAACATCCCTGATTGCCTGTTCTAAAGACATACTAAGATTTTCAAGGATCGCCGTACGAATCTTATCATGAATGCTTTGAGGATCTTTACTTCTGTTTGACAATGTCTTATCAGTAGCAAGCCCAGCATCCAGCATTGCTTGCCTTATTAACGGTTCAACAGATTTTGCATTTGCGTTTATTCCATAAGAAGCATCCCAAACCAATTTTTCAGCTTCTGGAGTTAATTCTTTTTCTCCATTAGTCTCATAAACTAAATCACTACCTTTTTTACTAAGCTGTTCTGGAGTAAGTTTAGGAGCAATTAATTTTATATCTTTTAAATTCTCAGAAGAAGGTTTTGGAGTAGAACTTGGCCTATTGAATTTTTTAACGTCACTTTCTACAGGTTGTCCAGAAGATTTATTGACAGATTTTTCATTTTTTACACCCTTTACTGGCTTTAACATCGCAGCATAAAGGATTCCAATAATCTTATCGGGATTGTCTGTCTTAAATGTTTTCCCATCCGCAGAAGATATCTCATATTCTCTTCCAACTTTTTTAATCTGATAATTACTTAAATCACCAGTCATAGACGATAAAGCAGAATTGGCAATTCTTCCACCTTTCATCATCATTACAAGTTTTGCGATGACTTTAATTTCACCTAAACCATTTACTTGCCCCGTAAACTCTTCACCAACATATTTACATACATCTTCAAATGAAGCATTTTTAGGTAATATTTGTTGACCTGAAGCTAAACTTTTTACTGTTTTTTCGGCAATTGAATATGCTGTAAACCCAGTTATTTCTGTTACGAGTCCTGCAGCTTTACCTAATAATCCTGGTTTTGCTGCAGATATATATGTACTCATAAAATCGCTTCCAGATGTTTCACCTGATGTGCCTAACATCCCGATTGCTTTTCCAAGAGCTTGAGATTCACCAGAAGAAACCAATTTTACGACTTTTTCTACTACAGTACTATTTAATAATCCACCAAATGCACCAATCCCAAAACTTTCACCTGTCGATTTGGCTACATTAATATAATCTTCTTTTGTGGTTGGAGCTTTCTTGGTCATATTATTAATTATTCCAGTACTCGCACTCCAAGCCGCCATTGTTGTACCACCAACCAATGCTGAGCCTGCAACTCTGCCCAAACCAGCTATGGCGGACCTCGCAAACCCTGCAAGTAATTTTGTTCCTGATAGTGCTTCTGTTCCAGCAACCATCATTACTATATCCATTACCGTACCTTTGGTTTTTTGACCTTCAACAGACTTCATCGTTTCAGCTGAATAATCCTTACCAAATGCACCCTTTACAGCATTTTGATACTCTTTATTATTTGTAGAAGCTCCTTTTTGAACAAGATTTACATATTTTTGTACGGCTTGAGGATTAAAATTTACTCCTGTAAACTCTTTGTATATTCTTTCAAATTCTCTTTTATTATCACTATATTTTAATCGAATTGTGTCTGCTAAAAGTCCATCAATTTTATCCATTTCTTTCCAAATGGTTTCAACATGTCCAAAAGACACAAGATTCCCTATAGCTTTAAAGCCTTGCCAAGCAGCATCCCCAGAAACATAACCTATACTATCATGGTACTGATGAATCATATCGCTTGCGTTTTTCAACATATTATAGAGCGTTTCTGATGCGACTGTTTGTAATTCCTTATCACTCAATTTTAAAGGTGCGCCCTTCATTGAGGTATTATTATGGACAGACCTACTCTTAGGATTCAATATCTCTCTTACGTGTTGTGCACTAACTTGATTATTAGCCTCCGCCTGCTTTCTTTGTGTTGGGGTAAACCCGAGTATGTCATACAAATCTCGATTTTGTCCTGCCCCAGCCAATAAATTAGGCAATGATTTTACTCTCTTTTGAAGTTCAGCAAGCGAAAGCTTCATGAACTTATTAATTTCATTATTAATTACATTTTGAGGAGCAGGGTTAAACTTATACTGCGGCATTTTACTTAATTCCGCATAAGCCAACTGACTCGCTAAAACTGTTTTTTGCTGTATGTCTCCGTTTGAGTTACTCATTTATACCTTTTCCTAACCTTTTAGGACAATTCTAGATACACGACATCCACTTAATATAGTTACGGCTATTTATACCCATTTCTTTAGCAACTTTATTAAAATTTTAACTTTTTGTTACAAAACTTTCCTGTCGTAAGACATCAGATAAAAATGTGCGGAAAAATTTGATTGTATAAATTTTAAAAATAATGTATCATTATCTTGAGGTGATTATGAACAATAACGTAGTAATATTGGAAGAAGATACCCAATCAGCAGAACTAATAAAATCCTATATTGAAGAATTGGGAGATCTAAATATTGATAAGATTTTCAACAATTATCAAGAAGGAATTGAATATATCAAATCAACAAAGCCTAAAATTGCAATATTTTCATTAATAAACAATAATAACTACTCAAATATAATGTTAAAACATCTTACAGAAACGAATTCAAATATTATTGTATTATCCAATAATTATTCTACAAACTTGGTCATACAAGCCCTGAGAATAGGTGTAACCGATTTTATTCAAAAACCTATTGTTAAAAAAGATTTCTTAAATGCAATAAAAAAATGTAACCAGACAAAAAATTCAAGAACAGAAAAATCAAATGTTATATCTATCTTTTCTAACAAAGGAGGGATAGGAAAAACCGCCCTGGCAACGAATTTGGCAGTAGAATTTGCAAGACAGACTAGAGAAAGAGTTGTTTTAGTTGACCTAAATATCCCTTTAGGTGATGTAACAACATTTATAAATATAAAACCAACAGTAAGTATTGTAACAGCAGTAGAAAAAGCAGCACATAAAGGTGAAGAAGCGGTCTTAGAAGCATGCAAACAATATAAAGATACAAGTTTATATGTTTTAGCTGAACCTATGTATATGGAAGAAAGCCAAGCTCTAAAACCTAAACAGATTGCGGAATTGTTTGCTTATTTAAAATCAAAATTTTCATACATATTGGTTGATATGGGAACAACAATAGATAAGTTGAATATCGAAATATTAGAGGCGTCTGATCTAATCCTATTAGTTTCAATAGTAAACCTTCCACTAATAAGAAATTGTCAAAGATGCTTGGATTTATTTAAAAATCTAGGATTTAAAGATGAAAAAACCAAAATAATCGTAAATAGATATCTTGATAATGACGAAATAAAGATTGAAGATGTCGAAAAAGTCCTAAATCAAAAGATTTATTGGAAAATACCAAACAATTATTTTGCTATTATGTCATCAATCAACAAAGCAACACCAGTATCAGAATTAAACGAAAATTCCAACGTAACATTGAGTTTCAGCGGTCTTGCGACAAAATTAATCGAAAATATTATTGAAAAAGATTTTAACTCATAAAAACTGGTGCACCAGCTATTACTCTAATTGCCTATAAAAATTACCCATGCAGGTAGTATTCATCGGTGTTAAAGTCTGTTATATTTGCTCTAAATTACAATATATGAGATTTTTGAGGGAATAAAGATTGTACAAAGTACAATTAATCTGGGATGCTACCTTATTGTAATCAATAATGCAATAAGTGCCTTTTGTACACTTGTTGCAAAATACCTTTGCTCACTTACTTTTGAGGCAAATATTAAATTGGTGTAACATTAACACTTGACAAATAATTGTTTATGTTCCATAATAAAGATGTTAAATGAAGTGTAACTAAAACACTTATTTAGCTCCAGATTGGAGGCAGTTATGAAAATAACTAACATACAAACGTATACAACGAAAAATAATAATATAAATAATAAATCAATCCACTTCGGTGAAAACAGGTTAAGTTCACAAATGAGTGGCAACTCAGCAGAACTAATGTTACAAACACCAAATGCAGCATTAAACTTTGAAAAAGACCACTATATCGCTAGACAAGCTGATTCTGCAGAATCAAATCCTTTAAAATCACTAGGATACAAATTATACAGAACATTTGGAATCTTAATAAACCACGAAACTCCTAAAAACAACAATAATAACAAATTATCTGTTGTTGCATAATAGATAAATATATTAATTAACAGAACACATAAAACACCAAGTAACTTTTACAAAAGTTACTTTTTTTTTGCGAATTGTGAGCAGAGGGCAAAGTTTTGCAGAGTTAGCTTGCGTTGAGCAAGATGAGCAGGCAAAACGTAGACCCGTTTATCGCGAACAATTCAAGACAGTGCTACGCACGTAGACACATGGGGTGAAAAAAGAATTATTTGTTAATTTAAACCTACAAGTTTAAATAATAATTTTACTCACACAAATAATTCGCTACTAAAATTAATGCAATATATGAATTGTGAGCAGAGACAATTCATAGGGGTGTACAATCGCTTTGGTAAGGATTTACCAATTTATTTATAATTAGTACCCTTACTTATTTATCCCAGCACCTTGGCCGTCTATGATAGGTAATGTGCGTTTTTCTTTATTCCACATATCAAAAACAGGTAATCCTGCCAAAGTTATCAACAATCCTGGAAGCGTGTAAAGAGGTTTATAAAAGGTCAGACACAAAATAATGTAAGAAGACAGCACTATAAATGTCCAAGGGAAGATATCATGGACCTTAAATTTTAAATTTTCTACTCCAATTTTCTTTCTATAAACAAAAACTCCTACTGTTGTTATTAAGTAGAATATAAGGCTTGCATAAATTACATAATCTAATAATTGGGAATAATTTCCCCAAAGTATTAACAAACAAATCCATAAACATTGTATCCATAAAGATGTACTAGGAACTTTGGTTTTTCTATTTATAGCCGCAAGTGGCCTAAAGAAGGCCCTATCTTTTGCCATTTTGTAATAAACCCTTGCACCTGCAAGAATCATACCGTTTGCACAACCAAATGCTGATATCATAATAATTGCGGCAGCAACTGTTCTACCTATAGGACCGAACATATACCCCATAAGTTGAGCCCCTACAATATCTTGAGGTGCTGTTTGGATTAATTTTAGAGGAAGAGTTCCAATATAAATACTATTTATAAGAAAATACAGCGTCAAAACAAGTAAAGAACCAATTAAAAGCGCCTTTGGTATATTTTTTTCAGGTTGTTTAATTTCTCCGGCAACAAACGTAATATTATTCCACGTAATTGATGCGAATAATGCACCTACCACAGCAACTGCAATAATATTAACTGTATGAAAATTAAAATTAATAGGCATCGTAAAATTTTGGTAAAGAATATTAAAATTAAGACCTACAAATGTTCCTAAAATCACAATCCCTATTATAGAAATAACCTTTGTAACAGTAAATATATTTTGCGTAATAACGCCATATTCAAGACCTTTTGAATTTATATAACTAAGAATCAAAACAGTCATAATAGTAAATACTTGTTGAGTAGAGATATGTAGACCACCATAATTCAATATATAATGAGTTGAACTTATAAATGGAACCAATATGCCTGTAAACTTGGCAAATGCTGTACAAACAGCTGCAATAGTACCAGTTTGAATAACAAGAAAAGTTGTCCAGCCATATAAGAATGCTATTTTCTCGTTAAAAATCTTTTTTAAATATATGTATTGACCACCTTCATCAGTAATATTAGCAGACAATTCAGCAAATGAAAGCGAACCGCAAAGTGTAACAATTGCCGCCAAAATCCATACTAACATCATTAAAAGACCAGATTGCACTTGACGAGAAATATCTGCAGAAACAATAAATATACCACAGCCAATCATTGAACCGGCTACAATAGATATTGAATCTGCTAGGCCTAGTGTTCTTTTAAAATCTTCACTCATAGGTAAAGAATAATATAAACATGCCAAATAAAAAATAATCTATAAAATTTTTTATGTAATTATTTGAACACATATATTTCTTGAGCGAGATTTGTTATCAAAATCTACCAAAACTATTTGCTGCCAAGTACCCAAGAATAAAATACCATCAATAACAGGAACTGTTATTGAGTTTCCTATAATCGCAGAAAGAATATGCGAATGACCATTACCATCATGCCAGGTATCATCGTGATGATAATTTGCTCCTGGAGGAGCAATTTTAGATAACGCGGCAGGAAAATCTTGCAACAAACCTGGTTCATACTCTATTGTAGTAATTGCGGCAGTACTTCCAACAACATAAACAACCACAGAAGCATCTTTTATTGAATGTTGATTAACAATACTCTCTACATTTTTAGTAATGTCAATTATATCCGTATGACCTGCGGTATTTATATGAAATTTTTCATTAATAACACCCACTTAAAAGCACCTCTCGTTTGAATTATTCTATCGTGGATCTCACAACTTTGCAAGAGAGAGTGAAGAGGAAACTAAATATTTGCACCCAACCCATTTGCAATTTTATTCATTGCATTTTTACTACCAGCTGTTTCTCTTGCATAATTAGTTACAAAAGTAATTGATTCAACATCTCTTGCGATTGCAAATTGAAGTCCAGAAATTTGGCTAGGTTTTAATTTTGATATAACACTATCTTCATTACCTTTTGCAACTTTTTTCAATAAGGTTTGAGATTCTTCATCAAAACCCTTGAAATTGTTCATCATAAAATACCAGCGATGAAACTGCTGGATAAGATAATATATATCACTTTCTGCATCCTCAATAATGAATACAGTATCGGACTTAAAAGACAACTTTCTATACAATATATAATTTAGATAAAATGCTTTCAACCCTGTATGAGAAGGAATTAAACCTTGTTCTTCACCAATTATTTCCAACAATTTGTTTGCATCTTTTATTTTAAATACTTTAGTTTTATTTTTTGCGATAAACTCTATCAATGATTCTTTATCATTTTTATATTTCTTTAAAATTGCTTTTACTTCATTGTTAAGCTTATCCTTCTTTATAGATTCTGACGAAAAAGACAACGTAACACCTTTGGGAGCCATATATTTTTTATTTTTATTTAAAAAGATACTCAATTGCATTGTCAACGCTCGTTCTTGTAAACTTAGCATAAACAAACTTACATTTTTTATTAAACGTATTAAGTCCTTGATTCCCATACATTTATAAAGTAAATCATTTATAAATTATTGCTTTATAGATTATTTTTTGTTACAAATGATAACCACATAAAAAAATTAGTAATAAAGACTAACCGATTGGTTATTCCAAGAAACCTACTATAAATATATTTTAATAACGTAAAGGAGAAACATATGAACAAAAATGTAGCAATTATATTATTAGTACTTATCCTTCCTGTTGTCGCTTATTTCTTATTGGACAAAACACAAGCAGTTTCTACCAGTAATATAGACACAAATAAACCAACAGTCATAAAATTCACATCAGATATGTGTAGCGAATGCCAAAAACTTGATGAAATATTCCCTACTGTATTTCCTAAATATTCAAAAAAAATAAACCTTGTTAAAGTTCAAGTACAGAAAAGAACTAAAGAAAATCAAGATTTAATTAATAAATATAATGTAACTCTTGTTCCAACAATGGTATTTTTAAAAGGAAATGGAAAAGTACTTTTAAGAACTGAAGGTTCCATGCCGGCACAAGAACTTGAAAAACACCTGAAGGACTTAATTCATGAATAATTTATATGATTTATTTACATCTAGTTTAGCCAGCGGGAATATAAAAATAATACTTCTTTTTATATCGTTTTTAGGAGGTATTATAGCATCAATTTCCCCATGTTCACTTGCAATGTTGCCTATAGTAATTGGATATATCGGAGGATATGGAGAAACAAAAACTTCTAAGGTTGTTCTACAACTACTATCCTTTATATTAGGAAGTGCAATTATATTCTCAATAATTGGAATAATCTGTGCTCTTACAGGTCACGTGTTTATATCAATGGCTGGCAACTATTTTCCTTTAATAATTGCCGGAATTATTCTGATAATGGGGTTGAATTTATGTGGATTTTTAGATTTGCAAATTCCAACCTTAATCAAAAAAATCCCTCAATCCGATGGAAGCAGTTTATTTTTATATCCTATGCTATTAGGAGCAATATTTGCAATTGGAGGAACTCCATGTTCTACCCCGATACTTGCAAGTATTATGGGAATAGCAAGTGTGTCCTCTAATTTACTTTTTGCGGTAGCACTATTGTTCTTATTCTCCTTAGGGCAAGGAATTATTTTATTAATAGCAGGATTATGCACATCCGTCGTTAAAAAGCTTGGAAATGTAATTGAAACTTCAGAAATTTTATTAAAAGCAAGCGGAATTGTATTGATTTTAGCCGCTATATACCTATATTACAAAGTTTTTGCACCATTCTTTTAATTAATTAAGGCCATTAGTTCCTGGATAGTTGTATCATAGTCTATTTTAGTATCAGTAGATTGTTTTAAAAACTCATTGATTTTGTCCATCTTAGCCATTGCTTCATCACAAATCGGATCAGCACCATTGACGTATGCACCAATATTAATTAAATCTTCATTCTTACTATATACGGCAAGAAGATTTCTGATTTTTCCTGCAGCAGCCCTATGTTCCTTCGTTGTAACATCAGGCATTACCCTACTTAGTGATTGTAAGACATCTATTGCCGGATAATGATTTTTATGAGCTAAAGGCCTAGAAAGCATAATGTGACCATCAAGGATACTTCTTGCAGTATCTGAAATAGGTTCATTAAAATCATCCCCTTCAACTAAAACTGTATATAGGCCTGTAATGGTCCCCTTATCATTATTCCCAACTCTTTCCATTAATTTTGGCATTAGAGCAAATACTGATGGAGTATACCCTCTCGTTGCAGGAGGCTCACCAACAGCCAAACCAATTTCACGCTGAGCCATTGCGATACGAGTAATACTATCAAGCATAAATAAAACATCCTTGCCTTTATCTCTAAAATATTCAGCAATTGTAGTTGCAACAAATGCCGCTTTTATTTTAACCAATGCTGGTTGATCAGATGTTGCGGCAACAACAATAGAACGTTTCATACCTTCAGGTCCTAAAATTTCTTCTATAAACTCTCTTACTTCACGGCCACGTTCACCTACCAAAGCAATAACGTTTAAATCAGCAGTTGTATTTTTTGCAATCATACCAATTGTGGTACTTTTCCCTACACCAGAACCGGCAAATATTCCTAAACGTTGCCCTTTGCCTACAGTAATAAACCCGTCAACAGAACGTAAACCAAGCGATAAAGGTTCTTCAATACGCTTACGTTTTAAAGGATTAATAGCCTCTGCATAAATCGAACGAGTGTCAAAACAATGCAGAGGACCTAAAGTATCAAGAGGATTACCTAACCCATTTAAAACTCTACCTAAAAGTTGTTCTCCTACAGAAACTCTTATTGAAGAACCTGTATTTACAACAATAGCTCCAGGCTGAATACCTTCCATTGAACCCAGTGGCATCAATAGAATTCTGTTTTCTCTAAAACCTACAACTTCTGACCATACAGGTTCAGAATCATGAGAGTTGTAAATATAGCACAAATCTCCAATTGAAGACTTTGGACCATCAGCTTCAATAATAAGTCCTATTATTTCAATAATTTTACCAATTTCTCTTATTGGCTTTGTATTATTTATAATATCTAAATATTTACTCTTGCTGAACGTCATCAGTCACACCATTTATCAATTTGGCAGCCATCTCATCTATTTGTGCAGAGAATCTACAATCAACTCTAGACAGAGGGGATTCTACAATAGTTCCATCACATGACAGTGAAGAATCCTCAACAATCTTAATTGATTTAATTTGAGATATCTCTTGTTTAAAATCTTCCGCCAATTTAGAAATATTATCAACAAGCTGAGGATTAACTATAATCGTAATGTGTTCTTTATTTTTTAATTGTTTTATAGCTGCGGTTGTCAATTCTTTAAGCATTTGTTCATCAAAACTTCTTTCAGTAATTTTTCTAGTAATAGCGACAACCAAATCGACTATATCAAGGTCAGCTGATTTAATAATATTCTTTTTTAAGTCAAATGAAGTATCTGCAAGAGCGTCCAAAGAAATCAAAGCTGATTTAGCATCTTCTTTAAATTTAGCAAATCCATCATCAATACCTTTTTGAAATCCTTCATCATACGCCTTTTTAGATATCTCATCAGTCTGAGAGGTAATTTGAGCTTGTTTTGACTCAGCTTCTTGAATAAGTTTTAAAGACTCATTTTTTGCTTCACTAATAACTGTTTCAGCCTGACTTTCAGCATCACTCATCTTTTTTTGAGAAAAAGATTCAGCCTCATCTCTAGCTTTATCAATAAGTTTTTTACGTTCAAATTCCACACTGCTCATGATGGATTCAGCGCGTGCTTCATATTTACTTAAAGAAGAGTTTTCCAGCGGTAAGACATAATTTTCGCCGATTTTAACATTTTTATTATTTATTCTACTCAATTAATTCATCCTCAGCACTACCACGAGAAATAGTAATTTCTCCAGACATTTCCAATGATCTGATTGTGCCTACAATCTTAGATTGAGCATCTTGAACCTCTTTAGCACGGACAGGACCAAGATATTCTATATCTTCTTTCAACATAGCCTGAGCACGTTCAGACATATTCTTAAAGACTTTATCTCTAATTTCATCTTTTGTACCCTTCATTGAAAGAGCCAACTCCCTGGTATCAACTTCACGCAATACACGTTGGATTGATCTATCATCAAGAATAACAATATCTTCAAATACAAACATAAGATCACGAACACTCTGAGCAAGAATTGTATCTTTTGTTTCCAAAAATTCCATAATATTCTTTTCTGTAAATCTATCACAGTGGTTCATAATACTTGCCAAGTATTCAACACCACCAGCTTTAGAAAAATCGTGAACAACAAAAGTAGAGAATTTCTTTTCAACAACATCTTCTATCTCTGAAAGGATTTCAGGGTTTGTAGTATTCATCTCTGCAATTTTCATTGAAACTTGAGTTTGAACTTTGTTAGGTAAAGCCGCCAAAATCTGAGCAGATAATGATGGCTTCAAATATGCCATTATTAAGGCTAAAAGCTGCGGATTTTCACTGGAGAATGTGGTTGCAAACTGACTTGGATCAACATCATTCAAAAAATAGAATGGATTTGTGTTAATCATTGATCCTAATTTATCCATCATTTCAGTAGCTTCATCTGTACCATAGGCATTTGCCAATAATTTTCTTGCATAATCAGTACCGCCTGTTGCAATCAAGTTACTAGCCTTAAAAACAGTTCTGAATTCATCCAATGTCGCACTTAATTGATCATCGGGGACCTTATTCAAATTTGCAATATCTAAAGTTATTTGCTCCAAAAGGGATGGATCCGTAATATGCCTTAATACTTCTGTTGCGGTTTCTGCACCTAACAGAATAAGTAGTGCTGCAACTTTCTGCGAGGGCTTCAATAATTTTGTACTTGGAGCCTTTGCCGGTTGTTGAGCTTGTTGTGCATTTGGTTGTTGAGCTGGAGTGTTTGCCTGTGCCATATCCTAAATTTCCTTATTCTCTTATTCTTTAATATAAGACATCAAAACCTTAGCTGCCGCCTCAGGATCAGCTAAAATAGCTTCATTTAAAGTATTAATACTTTGTTCTTGTTTAGAGATTTCAATATCCTTAAAACTAGCTTGAGGATCCGTATCAAAATCAATTTGAGGGAATGACGGATCGCCACCCAAATTAAGTTTTGAAACTACTTCAGAATCTAATTCTGGTTCATCTTCTCGATCCGGTTCATCTTCAATTAGTTGTTGATGAACTTCATACCTAGGCATACGACCAACGAGACTCTTCAAGAATAATATTGTAACCAAACCAAGGATAAGAACAACAACAGATGGCCCAAGTTTCATTGTTAAATAATCCATCAAAGCTGTTTTTGCATTTTTGCTTTCAGCAGCTGCTTCACTTTTCTTTTGTTCTTCCATTCCTTCAAACTGTAATCCAGAAATTGTTATAACATCGCCCCTGTCATAATCTGCACCAGCAGCTGACAATACTAAGTTTTGAAGTTCTTCCTTTTCTTCTTTTGTCAAAATTTTATTTACAGCAACCGCAATAGTTAGACGTTTTATTGTCCCGGGAGCGTAAACAATATTTCTTACCTCTTTAGATACACTATAATTTGTAGAATTTTTCTCTTTTGCATAATTCAAATTTTTACTTTGTGTTGCCGTCGAAGTAGGAGTTGTAGCAGTTTGGGCTTGGTTAGGGTTTTCATAATTCTCTACTTCGTTTTGAGAACTAGTTAACACCCCTTCACCTTTTTCATCCAATGGAATATATCTTTCAATCGTTGCTTTTGCAGAATTAAAATCAATATCAGCATTAACTTGTACAGAGACATTCCCACCGCCAACAATTTCTTCAAGTACAGAAGTAATTTTTTTAGTAGATGCTTCCTCAACTGATGATTTGAATGATTCCATATCACTAGAATTCTTAGATTCATCATCCGACAAATTGTTACCAAATTGATCGGTAATAAATACTTTTTCAGGAGTTAATCTAGGGATACCATACGCAACAAGGTTTTTAATAGCCTTAACTTGGAATGATTTTAACTTATATCCGGAATCAAGAACCAACATTACAGACGCAGAAGGTATTTCATCTTTATCCTCAAAAATTGAACGTTCAGGCTGTGCTAATTGAACTCTTACACTTTTTATACCAGACATTTTTTCAATAGAACGAGTTAATTCACCTTGAAAAATTCTTTGTCTTGTTAAATTATTTTTAAAATCTGTAGACCCTAGTTGCATATTATCCAGCAATTCAAACCCAGGAGTGGAGTTTTGAATCAAATCATTTTCCGCAACATAAACTCTCATCTCATCTCTCTCACTAGTCGGAACCATAATGGTTTTCTTGTCATCACTTAATTTGTAAGAATATCCGTTTTTCTTAAGATTATCTGTAATGGATGCTACATCTGTTTCAGACAAATCAGAGTATAAAACTGATAAATCAGGTTCAAAAGATTTAACTATGAAAAAAGTTGATAATACGACAGTAGCCAATAATAGCACGATGAATCCAAAACGTTGAGGAACATTCAAGCCCTTCCACAGCTTCTTCATATCGTTGACAAGCAACTGTAAATAATTATTCATCTAAACCTTCTCCCAATTATATTCTAACATGATAATACATTACATAGAATGACATTTCAAAAATGTTAAGCAAATTTAATATAATGAGCGTGCGGAAAAAATTAGAAATTTTTCTCGCAGCTCCGAAGTCCAGTAAAAAACAAGGGTAAATATAAGTTAGCCTTTTACCTAGGCTATTCTCGTTTTCCGTATCCTCAGTCCTAATATCCAAATGATTTTTGACTGGTTAATTATGGAATATTATCACATTAATTATTAATTTGTGAAAAAACTCAATATAATATAAGGATAAAATTTATTTTTTTAACATAATTAGCTTTTACAACAGGCTCGTTGCTTGGAGATAGTACAAAACAAAAAATATTAAATAGTGATTAAAAATAAAGAAAAAATAGTTGTAATCTTGGCATATTTGCGATACCGTTTTAGTATGGTAATTTATACTTAAATAGCTAGGAACATATAAGGAGGGTCTAGTACTATGCCAAAGAAAACTATAACTGTTGATGGTAACTATGCTGCAGCGCACGTTGCGTATGCATTAAGCGAAGTATCAGCACTTTATCCAATCACACCTTCATCTACAATGGGTGAATGGATTGATGAATGGGCATCACAAGGTAAAAAAAACATATGGGGTAAAAAAGTAAGCGTTGCTGAAATGCAATCTGAAGCTGGTGCAGCAGGTGCTGTTCACGGTTCTCTTGCAGCAGGCTCTTTAACTTCTACATATACAGCATCTCAGGGTTTATTATTGATGATTCCTGTTATGCACAAAGTGGCAGGCGAATTGCTTCCACACGTAATTCACGTTGCAGCTCGCGCAATCGCAGCTCAATCATTATCAATTTTTGGAGATCACTCAGATGTTATGGGATGCCGTAACACAGGATATGCTATGTTAGCTGCAAACTCAGTTCAAGAAGAAATGGATTTAGCTTTAGTTGCTCACTTAGCAACATACAAGTCAAAAGTTCCATTCTTACAATTCTTTGATGGTTTCAGAACTTCTCATGAAGTACACAAAATTGAAGAAATTTCTTATGAAGATATTGCGAAATTAGTTGAACCTAAATATATTGAAGAATTCAGAAACAGAGCTCTAAGACCAGAAGCACCTCAAACAAAAGTTGGGGCTCAAAACAGTGATGTTTACTTCCAAGGTCGTGAAACAGTTAATAAATATATTAATGCAGTTCCTGATATAGTCCAAGAATATATGGACAAAGTTGCAGCAACTACAGGAAGACAATACCATCCATTTGATTACGTTGGAGCACCTGATGCTACAGACGTAATTATAGCTATGGGTTCTGGTTGTGAAACAATTGAAGAAACAATTGAATACTTGAATGCTAAACGTGGCACTAAATATGGTTTAATTAAAGTTAGATTATATAGACCATTCGACGTTAAGAGATTCAACGAAGCTCTTCCAAAATCAGTAGAACGTATTACTGTTCTTGATAGAACAAAAGAACCAGGTTCAATTGGTGAACCATTATACTTGGATGTTGTAGCAGCACTTGAAAACAAAAATGCAAAAGTTATCGGTGGTCGTTATGGTTTATCTTCTAAAGAATTTACACCATCAATGGTTTTAGCTGTATATAAACATGCTGAAAACAATGGTTTCCACGGATTTACAGTTGGTATTGAAGATGACGTAACAAACTTATCCCTAAAAGTTGAAGAACATATCGTTACTGAACCAGAAGGAACAACAAACTGTATGTTCTGGGGATTAGGTTCTGACGGTACTGTTGGTGCTAACAAAAACTCAATCAAGATTATTGGTCAATACACAGACAAAGATGCTCAAGCATACTTTGCTTATGATTCTAAGAAATCTTTTGGTGTAACCGTTTCTCACTTAAGATTCGGTGATAAGCAAATTAAATCAACTTATTTAATTACAGCACCTGACTTTGTATCTTGCTCAACTCATTCATACATTGGCAGATACGATTTGTTAAAAGGTATTAAAGAAGGTGGTACTTTCTTATTAAATAGCCCTTACTCAAAAGATGAAGCATTCTCTCATTTGACTAGATCTATTCAAGAAACCATCATTAATAAGAAAATCAAATTCTACAACATTAACGCTGAAGAATTAATCCAACAACAACCTGGGTTACGTGGTAAAGGTGCAAACACAGTTATGATGGTTGCATACTTCAAAGTTTCAGGGATTATTCCTTTTGAACAAGCTTATGAAGGAATGAAGCAAATGACTACAAAAACCTTTAAGAAAAAAGGCGATGACGTTGTAAATATGAACTTAGCTTTAATCGATGCAGCAGTCAATGCTTGCGAAGAAGTTACAATTCCAACATCACTTGATGGAATTTCTTCCATTCCAGAAGTTAAATTACTTCCTGATGATGCAAATGATTTCGCTAAAAAAATCATTGAACCTTCAATGAGACAAAAAGGTGATGATATATCTGTTGGAACAATGTCAGCTGATGGTGTTATACCAACTGGTACAGCTTGCTTAGAAAAACGTGGTATTGCACCAAGAGTTCCTCATTGGAATTCTGAAAACTGTATTCAATGCGGTATTTGTGCTTCTTCATGTCCACACGCAGCTATCAGAACTAAGTTGATGGAAGTAGAAAACTTAAAAGATGCTCCTGCATCATTTAAACCAATCGATGCAAGACCTAACGACCACGGCGAAAAATTCAAAGTACAAGTATACTGTGAAGATTGTACAGGCTGCGGAGTTTGTCTTGACCAATGTCCTACAAAACCTGAAAAACGTGCATTAACTTGGTCTTCTATCGAAGCAGAAGAACAAGAAGGCGAAATGAAGAATGAAAAATTCTTTGATGAATTACCTGATAATGTAATGGGTAAGAACACAACCAAATCAATGAAGGGTGCTATGTTGAGAAAACCTTTATTCGAATTCTCTGGTGCTTGTGCAGGTTGTGGTGAAACTCCATACATTAAATTAATGTCACAATTGTTTGGTGAAAATGTTATTGTTGCTAACGCAACAGGATGTACATCAATTTATTCAGGGACATTCCCAACAATTCCTTATACAACAAGTAAAGAAGGTAGAGGTCCAGCTTGGGCTAACTCTTTATTTGAAGATAATGCTGAATTTGGTTATGGTATGAGATTAGCAGTAGACCAAAATAGAGACACTTTAAAAACATTCGTTGGCAAAGTTCTTGAAAATGAAAAAACTCCTGCTGACCTTAAAGAAGCCTTAGAGGGAGCCTTAGTTAACTGGGATAATTCAAAAACTGAAGAAGCAGTTGCTAGCCAAAGTAAAGCAAAAGAAGCTCTTGCAAAATATGCTGATATTGAATGTCCTGATTTAGCAAAAGTAAGAGAACTTCAAGACTACTTCACTGATAAATCAGTTTGGATTATTGGTGGTGACGGTTGGGCTAACGATATCGGATACGGTGGTATTGACCACGTAATTGCTCAAAACAAAAATGTTAACATTCTTGTTCTTGATACTGAAGTATACTCTAACACAGGTGGTCAAGCATCTAAATCAACACCAACCGGTGCTGTTGCGAAGTTTGCTACAGGCGGGAAAGCTACTTATAAGAAGAATATGGGCTTAATGAGTATGTCTTATGGTTACGTATATGTAGCATCAGTTGCCTTAGGTGCTGATAGAGGTCAAACTCTTAAAGCATTCCAAGAAGCTGAAGCTTATGACGGACCATCTATCATATTTGCTTATGCTCCTTGTATCGCTCACGGTATTGATATGAGTAAGACACAGACAGAAGAAAAACGAGCAGTAGAAGCTGGATACTTCCCATTATATAGATACAATCCTGCTAATGAAGCTCCATTCACTTGGGATGCTAAAGACCCTAAAGGTAGTTATCAAGACTTTATTAGAAGTGAAGGCCGTTACAAATCACTTGCTAAAACAAATCCTGAAGCTGCTGAAGCTCTTTACAAACAAGCAGAAGAAGATGCTGCTAAGAGAATGGCTGTTTACAAAGCAGTTGGCGAATTGATGAAATAATTCATTAATTTAATAACATAAAAAACAAAAATGGTTGATATCAAAATATCAGCCATTTTTGTTTTTTAAATCCTTTGTTATTAATCTATATTTACTATAATTAACTATTAGCAGAACTATCTTGCACTAAGCTGGCAATTTCACCTTTTTTATCTGCTTTTTGCAAGATTTTCATGGCTTGATTTTTATCGACAACTTTTCCATTGTTATCAAAATATTGTCCATCCTTATATTGTAATATAGTCTTTCCTTCTGAATTTTTTATTTCTGAAGAAGAAGAATTACTATGTTGCATAATATTATTTATAAATCCCAATTTTGGCAATGCACCTGGAGTTTTTGAAGTATCATATTGAGATAAATCAGTTTGAGTATTAAGCTTTTTCCCTGATTCATCATAATTTGAAGTTGAAACGACAGACGCACCACCCATATTATTGACAAACTGTTGAGATAATTTATGTTTTTTATCAGCAGAATATGTTGATTTTAAATTTTCTGGAGAATTAGAAGATCCTGACAGATGTGATTCAGTAAGGGAGCCGTCTTGATTTCGGGTCCAAGTTATAGTTGAAGTTATTGTAGAACTTCCTGTTCCCCAATTTTGAGAACTTACTTGTTGATATTTATAACTTTCTCCTGGCTTAAGCTGTGCAATATTTCCATCAATATTGCCTTGAGTAAGATTATCCTGGCCTGAAGCCACTTTGTTAGCTTGTTTCGGAGTATTGATATTTTGTCCAACTTGCGGGGTATCATTCTTTTTTACCTCAGCTACATTAGAATTAACTGGAGGTTGTGTGTTTATTCCTGGCAAATGTTTTGGTATTTCTACATTACCATCTGCTTTTAAACCCTGAATCTTTGGCTGCAACATTTGTGGACCCTTAGGCTCAACAACATTAGTCTCTGCCAACATTTGTGTCATATTCTGACCATCATATAAATAATTATTGCCATCCTTTTGATATTCATTTTCATTTCCTGCATTATTATTTCTCACATACGTTTGACCCTTTATAGTCATTTTAGATGAAAGTCTTACGAGTTGACCATCTTCACTAAGAGTATATTTTTTAGTATCCCCAGATTTATCTTTTACAGGATTTCCATCTTTATCAGTTTGCACATATTCACCACTATCTTTATCACGTTTATATACAAACTTATTTTGAGTACGGTCGCTTGTTACGGTTATATTATCAATATTTCCCCCAGTGGAATCATAATTAACTTCTGCCTTTCCATTGATAGTACCTTTTTTATTATTAGAATTGGTGACACTTATTTTATTTTCATTTTTATTTATATTATCGACACCTTTTTTATCTATAGATGACGTCGAATCTAAAATACTTTGCTGTTGTTTTAATTCGGCCTCTGCTGCGGCTTTTGCATTTTGGATTATTACATTATAATCAGTTTTTGCGGTGCTATTAAAACCAGCAACCTGAGAATCCAAATTAGATTTAACTCCTGTATCCGGATTGTTTTCAGAAGTACTATAATTAAATGATTGAAAAGCCTTTGTCGCTTTAGCGTACAAATCAGCTACAGATTCTTTTATTTTAGATTGAATATTTTTTGCAAGACTACTATCATTTTGTAATGAACATCCATTATCAACAAATTGTTTTGTTGTTGCATCATTTTTAGTACTAATATTTCCATCTTTTGAGTCATCATAAGAACTATAAAAAATAGAACTAGCAGAACTCTCATCTGAATCTTTCATTCCATCTGTTACACTAACTTTAGGATCCGCAACACTAATTGGTTTTGCTAAAGGTGTTGAATCAATATTTAAAGCAGACATAAGCTCTCCTCAAAAATTAGGAATATAATATATATAAGTTTATTTTAATCACCTGAATTTCAATGTTCACAAGATTTGACATATTTGTTAACAAAAAAAAGGACACAGAATAAAATATTCTGTGTCCCTAAAATATGAAATTAAAATTTTTAATTATTACTTAATACAAACGGTTAAGTCAGCTTCAACTGCAACTTTACCATCTACATAACCAACTGCGTGACATTTCCCAATCGGTCCCTTCATTTTGATGATTTCTGTTTCCATTTCTAATTTATCACCTGGTCTGACAATATTTTTAAATCTTATATTATCCATTCCTGCGAATAAAGTCAATTTCCCTTCGTATTTTTCCAAAGATAATAACATAGGTGCTGAACATTGTGCCAACGCCTCCAACTGTAAAACGCCGGGCATTATTGGATTATTAGGGAAATGACCTTGGAAAAATTCTTCATTCATTGATAAATTTTTATACCCCTTTGAATATTTTCCAGGAACACATTCTGTGATTCTATCTACCAATAGAAATGGATATCTATGAGGTAACATTTTCATAATTTCCATAATATCAAAGCTTAATACTTTGTCTTGAATAACTTCTTCCATTATTTTATCTCCTTATATTTTGATTAATTTATCTTTTAATTGTTTTGCAACTTTAATATGAACTGCGTGCCCAGCCTCTTTTACCAAAATTTGAGCCTTCATATTTAAAACAGACACTCCTGTTAAATAAAAATCCCCAAACAAATCCAAAATCTTATGTTTTATTGTTTCCTTTTCAGATCTTAATTCCGTTGTATATGTTCCATCTTCATTCAACCCAATAGTATTTTCAATATTGACCCCTTTAGCAAAACCCAATATTTGGAATTTTTTTAAATCTTTATAAAAACCAAATGTTCTTGCATTAACTATCTCATCCAAATTATTTTTATCTAGTGAAACCCATTGATTACTTAAATCAGGATGGTTATAATTTACAGCGTATGATAGAGTTAATTCTTTATCAGGTAAAACAACCAAACTTGTTTTACCATTCAAATAATAAACTGGTTCAGATACTGTATAAAATTGTTGTTTTGTTTTAGCTTTTAAACCTGTATCCTTAAACAAATCTACCCAAACCTTTGAACTTCCATCAAATATCGGGAATTCATTTTGAGACAAATAAACATCTATTGAATCAATGCCACAAATGCTACAAGCCGCCATAAAGTGTTCACAAAGCATCACTTGATATTTGTATCCACCAAGTAAAGTTCTCTTGTTTTTACTCCCTAAAACGATGCAATGATCAGTTGCAATGACATTATCTACCTCTGCAGAAAACCAATCTAAAGTATCTCCAACAAAAAATCTTATCTTTCCAGAATCGGATGGTTTAATCACGACTTCACAATCAAGATTTTTCATCAAAGTGTTTCCTGATATTCTAATTTCTTTTGCTAAAGTAGTCATTTTTATACTGGGTCCATATGGTGTTCTTCAAATGAATTCAATAATGGCTCATATTTTTTAAACTTTTTAATCAATTCGCCAGCATCCTTCATTATTTTCAATTGTCTAATAAATTCTTTTCTTGGAACTGCTGGTCCACCAACAATAATTGATTTTTCAGGGAAGCTCTTCGTAACACCAGCTTTTGCAGCAACAATAGAATCATTTCCAATATTTATATGGTCAGCAAGTCCTGCTTGACCAGCTATAACAACTCTATCGCCAATAACACAGCTTCCAGCAATACCAACTTGAGAAACAATCATACAACCTTTCCCAATTTTACAATTATGACCAATTTGAACTAAATTATCAATTTTTGTGTTGTCACCGATTTCAGTATTTTCAATAGTTCCTCTATCAATCGCGCTATTAGCACCAATTTCTACATTGTTACCAATAATTACTGATCCTATTGAATTAATTTTAAATATAACGTGTTCTTCAACAGAATTTTGGATTTCACCATTTTTCCTAGCTTGTTCAATATTGTTAGGATTTTCCGTAACGAAACTAAATCCATCCGCACCTAATGAAACGCCATGATGCAATATAACTTTATTACCGATTTGAACTCTATCCCCAACATTAACACTAGGATGGAAGAAACAATCAGAACCAATAATAGCGCCATTACCAACATAGGAATTGGCTAAAATCTTTGTGTTATCGCCAATAGAAGCACCCTTTGCAACAACAACATTTGGTCCTAACGAAACATTTTGTCCCAATTTAGCCTCAGGATGAACTGTTGCAGTTGGATGAATACCTGAATTTGATTCTGGAGCTTCATAAAATAAGGTAATTAATTTCATCATTGCGAGTCTTGGTCTTTCAACCTCAATTGTTGATAAACCGTCAATATTAACACCCAAAGGAACTAATGCAGCTTTTGCCTTTGAAGTAGTCAAATTAGCAATCTCTTCTTCACCTAAAGCAAGAGCTAGAGTATTTTCATTTGCCAATACTGGTGGTGCAATATTTGTTATTGTGACTTCTTTAACTTTTGATAACAATCCGCCAGTCATTTGTGCTAGTTGTTCAAGTGTAAAAGATTTCATAAATTACTCCTTATTATTAATTTTATTAATTATATTTGTTGTTGATTTTCCTTGCACAAAATCAATAAATTCGACCTTTGTACCATTCTTAATCATAATATCACGCTCAGGTAAAGTTTCCATAGTGTAATCTGCACCTTTTGTATAAACATTAGGTTTAATTTCATCAAGCAAATCTTTTGGACTATCTTCATCAAATATAACCACAAAATCAACACAATTAAGTGCAATCAAAACTTCAGACCTATCAAGCTCATTATTTATAGGTCGTCCCTCACCTTTTATACTTTTAACTGATTTATCAGAATTTACAAGAACAATCAAATAATCCGCATAAGATTTTGATTTTTGTAAATATCTCACATGCCCAACATGTAATATATCAAAACAACCATTAGTTGCAACAACTGTTTTGCCTGCTTTTTGTAAGTTTAAAACGAACTCTGATATATTTTTTCTACTAATTATTTGTCCCATAAATACTCTTTCAATTAGACACAAACTACCTACATGTATTTTACCTCAAATACGCGTTTAATGTGGGGTTTTTAACAAAAAGTAATAATAGATGACGGCACGGAAAATTCCAAAATCTACAATAATTATTGTTTACCTTTTAGACAAAATGAATCCAGAACTATTTGGATTCTATTTTTAGCCTTTTGAATAGGTGCAGATTCATCTAATTGAGAAAGGACAACAGAGTCTCGCTTTTGTTCTCTTATTGCTTTCAGTTCTTGCGCATAATATAAATCAATAGCACTCATACCTTTTCTAACAGTTTTTGATTGACCACTTCTAAATGCAATATTATTTTTTATTGAAAGTTGCACTCCAATTGGTGCAATACCATTACCCATTAATTTTCACCTCCAAATAGACCCATTTCTATGACTTTCTTACAAATTCTTACAGTATTTAATGCAGCACCTATTCTAAGGTTATCGGCAACACACCACAGTGCAATTCCGTTTTCTAAAGCAATATTTTTTCTTATTCTACCAACATAGACAGGATTAGCTCCACTAGCATCACGCGTTGTAGGGTATTCATAATTATCAGGATTGTCGATAACTTTAATCCCAAATGAATTCTTTAAGATGTCTCTAACTTCTTCTGGAGTAATATTCTCTTCAAATTCAATGTCAACAGCCTCTGAGTGTCCAATATAAACAGGTACTCTTGCAGCTGTACAAGAAATTGGAGTTTCTTCAGCCAAATGTAAAATTTTCTTTGTTTCATTTACAACTTTCATTTCTTCTTTTGTGTACCCATTTTCAGTAAATGAATCAATTTGAGGTATTACATTAAAAGAAATTGGTTTTTTGAAACATTTATTTTCAAACTCTTCATTATTCAAACTAGCTTTTGTATTTTCTGTCAATTCAGTTATAGCAGCCAAACCAGCGCCACTAACAGCTTGATAAGTAGAAACTATTAATCTTTTAATTTTAGCCCTTTCATGTAATGGTTTTAGAACAAGCATTAATTGAGAAGTTGAACAATTAGGGTTAGCAATTATCCCTTTGTGTTTTTTTAAGTCTTCATCGTTAGCATAAGCAATAACGAGTGGAACATCTTTATCCATTCTAAAAGCGCTTGAGTTATCAATGATTACACCACCACGTTTAACAATTTCAGGGGCGAATTTTTCACTTGTTGAACCACCAGCGGACGCCATAACAATATCAACACCATCAAAAGATTCAGGTTTAGTTTCTTCTACAGTATATTCCTTCCCTTGGAATGTAAGCTTTGTGCCTGCACTCTTTGGACTTGATAAGAATTTAATAGATTCATATTCTATTCCTAATTCATCTGTAATTTTTGTAATTTCTCTCCCAACAACGCCTGTTGCACCTAAAATCGCAATGTTTGGTTTTCTCATTTTATCTTATTCCTTCCGACTACATTATATTTTCTAATCCATATATAAAATCTGGATTATCATATACGTATCTTACTGCCATCATCACACCTGGCATATAACACTCTCGATTCATAGAATCATGTTTAATTTTAAAAATCTGACCTGAAGATCCAAATATAACTTCTTGAGAAGCAATATATCCAGGCATTCTTACTGAATGTATATGTATATTAGCGTACGAAGTCCCACCTCGAGAGCCCTCAATAGTTTCTACTTCAGGACAATTACCATCGGTAAAGCTTTTATTTAACTCTGCCCCCTCTGACATCATCAATGCAGTTTTGACCGCAGTTCCAGATGGAGCATCTTTTTTTTGATTATGATGAAGTTCGATAATTTCTGCATTATCAAAATATTTTGCAGCTTGCTTGGCAAACATCATCATCAATACTGCACCTGTTGAAAAATTAGGTGCAATTAAACATGCTGTTTTATTTTGTTCGGATAAATTTTTTAAGTCCGATATTTGATTGTCAGAAAGACCTGTTGTCCCAATAACAATTCTTATACCTCTATTTAAACAAAATAAAGCATTATCATATATTGATTTTGGTTGTGTAAAATCTACCAAAACATCAATATCAACTTTTTTTGAAGCTTCTTCTATTGTTGGATATTCCCCATTGAAAATATCAATTTTTGCCACTAATTTCATATCTTCAGAATTATTAACTGCTTTTAATACCTCTGTGCCCATTTTACCGTTTGCACCGCAAACTGCAACATTAATCATAATTGATCCTTTTCTAAAAAATTATTTCAAACGAATATAGCATACACAATTTTAGCAAACTCAAAAGAAATTGTAAACATTACACTTGTTTACTTGCTTTCTTTGCTTGTAAATAGCTATAAGTACCCATTACCAAACCACACAGAGCGCCAACAGCCATAGATAGTTTAGACGATATTTTTTCCTTAGAAAAAGCATTAAACATCTTATCTAAAATAACTGGAACACCAAACCAACAAAATGCGTTAGCTGCTCCAATCCCTAACGGAGACATATTTAAACGTTTTGAACCAGGAAGAGGTGTTCCTGTAATAGAAACATTCGTTGGTTCTGATTTTACTTGAGTTGCATTTTGAGCAGGCACTTGAGCCGAAGCATTATTTTCACCCTGACCAAACTTAACATTATTACAATTACATCTTGAACAATTTAAAGAAGAAATTGAATTCATACACTACCTTTACAGAATTTACACCTACACTATACAAAACACTAAACTATAAAAAAATGCTACTTTTACTTAATTTACTTAAAAGTTTTACATAAATTAATACATTAAACAAATAATTAATTAAACTTTGCAAAAATATTGTCTATATTTCTCAAATAATCAGTTTTATCAAAACATCCGCTGATTTCATCTACAGTTAAAATTTTGGTAACTTGTTCATCTGAAATTAAATTATTTTTAAAATTACCATCATTTTCAAACGCATCCAATGCGTGGCGTTGAACAATTCTATATGCATCTTCCCTTGTCAAACCTGCATCTACAAGTTTTAACAAAACTTTTTGAGAATAAACAATACCACCAAACAAATTAGTATTCTTTTCCATATTCTCTGTTTTTACAACCAAATTTTCAAGAACATAATTCAATCTATCCAACATAAAATCAATCAATTCCATACTATCAGGGAATATAACTCTCTCCGCTGAACTATGAGAAATATCTCTTTCATGCCAAAGAACAATATTTTCCATTGCAGTATTTGCATTGTTTCTAACAACACGAGCTAATCCACAAAGATTTTCACAAAGCACAGGATTTTTCTTATGAGGCATAGCCGAGGACCCTTTTTGATTTTTTCCAAAACCTTCCTCAACTTCATGGACTTCAGTCCTTTGTAGATGTCTAATTTCGGTTGCAACTTGTTCTATAACACCTGCAATAAGCCCCAAAGACTGCATATATTGAGCATGAATATCTCGTGCAATAATCTGAGTAGAAATTCTTGCGGGTTTTAAATTTAAAACCTCACAAGTAATCTGTTCAATTTCCATCGGAACATTACTATATGTCCCAACCGGACCTGAAATTTGCCCTACTCTTATAGATTCACTCGCGTTTTTAAAATTATTATAAACTCTTTCAAAAATATCTAACCAGTTTAAAACCTTAACGCCAAATGTCATTAATTCGGCATGAACCCCATGAGAACGCCCAATACAAACCGTATGTTTATGTTTATTTGCAAGTTCTTTTATAGTATTTAATAGAGTTAAATACTTTTTATTAATAATCTCATTACCATCTTTTATTTGAAGCGCAAAAGCGGTATCTATGACATCCGAACTGGTAAGCCCCATATGAATATATTTAGCCAATTCTGGACCTACATTTTCATTAACATTTGTCAAAAAAGCTATTACATCATGACGAACTTCAGCTTCAATTTCATCAATTCTTTGAATAGAAAATTTTGCGTTTTGTTTTATTTCCTCTACTTTTTCATAAGGAATTTCGCCTAATTTTGAATATGCCTCACATACGGCTAATTCAACACTCAAATAATATGAGAACTTAGAGTTTAAATCCCAAATCTCTCTCATTTCTGGCAGGGAATATCTATCAATCATTTCAAATCCTTATAGATGTTTTTCAATATTTGAAAGAATTGATGACTTAGGAATTAAACCTACCATTCTTTCAACCGCTTCACCATTCTTAAACACTAAAATACTTGGAAGTCCGCTTACAGAAAATTTCTTCATTATTTCCAAATTTTCATCTGCATTGATTTTAACAAGTTTAATTTTACCTTCAAAAGACTCTTCAATTGCTTCCAAAACAGGGCCCAATTTACGGCAAGGTCCACACCAAGGAGCCCAAAAATCGGCAACTACTATAACCTTAGAGTTAATAATTTCTTCTTCTAAATTTTCATTATTTACATCTATAGACATAACTATACCCCTTAATACATAAAAATATCACAATTCCTTCTAATAATAGCATATATATTTTATTCATGCTATTATATTTTCAGCAAAGAAAAGAGTATAATAATGCCAAGAAAAAAAGTTATAGAAATTGTATTAGACACAGAGACAACCGGATTAGATTACACTAAGGAAAAACTTGTAGAATTTGCTGCTGTCAGACTAGAAAACGGCAAGATAAAAGATTCTTTTCAATCATTAATTAATCCAGAACAACACATAAGAAAATCTAGTATAGCTATTCATGGAATAACTCCTGATATGATAGTAGATGCACCAACAGAACAAGAAATTCTGCCTCAAATACTTGATTTTATTGGAGACTACCCAATTGTAGCCCATAATGCTATCTTTGACTATTCATTTATTAATGAAGCGTGCAAAAGATCATTGAAAAAAAGATTTCCAAACGAAAGAATTGATACGCAACAAATGTTCAAAGAAGTTTGCCCTGATTTAGAATCACATGGACTTGTTGCCTTAACTGAAAGATTTAATGTAAAACTTGAAAACCATCATAGAGCTATGGATGATACTATGGGACTTGCTCTTGCATATCCTAAATTAAAAAAATTGTATCTTCAAAAATATGATTGGCAAACTAAACAATTAGAAAATATTGATTATTTGTTTGAAAGATTTTTAAGAATTCAACAAAGTGTTTCTACAATGCAATCTGAACTTCAAGACTTAAAATCAATATTCAAATTACACTTTGAAATTGGTGGAGAACCTATTTCTTCTGAATCTGGAGAAACGCTTGTATATCAATCTAAACATTCTTTCGGATACAAATTTTCCGATATTAAAGATGTTTTAGAAGAATTAGGAGCTGTCGATAAAGCAGTAAAATTAAATACTGGATTCATTGATAGACTTTGCAATGGATTAAGTCTCTCTGACGAAAACAGACAAAGAATAAGAGACGCACGACACGAATTATCTGAAACAAGAAACCTTCAAGTTCTTAAAGGTATCAAATAATTAGCGCATAGAGGCAAAAGGAGTTAAGATGAAGGGTAATGCATTTAAGTTTGGGGATAATATTTCTACAGATCACATAGCACCTGGAAGATTGTTTCACCTAAGATCTGATTTACCTGAATTTGCAAAACACGTTTTAGAAGATGCTGACCCAAATTTTGCTTCATCAATGAAAAAAGGTGACTTTGTTGTTGGAGGAAACAATTTTGGACTTGGGTCTTCAAGAGAACACGCACCTCAAATTATAAAAATTGCAGGAGTTGGAGCTGTACTAGCTAAATCTTTTGCAAGAATTTTTTATAGAAATTCAATAAACATTGGTCTTTTAGCTATTGAATGCGATACAGATGGCATTGATGCCGGTGATGAATTAGATTTAGATATTGAAAAGGGAGTTATTAATAACCTCACTAAAGGAACAATAACCCAAATAGAACCATTACCTCCTGTTATGATTAAACTATTAAATGATGGTGGGCTAGTTGAGCATATTAAAAAAAATGGTGACTTTAACCTTTAATTAGATGCATTATCATCATAAATTACTTTATTTAATTCATTTGCTAATATTGAAAAATCAAAATTCTCTTTAAGTTTTGGAGAATTCATACGTTCTTGTAAAAAAGTATTCAAAATATTTCCAACCTCTATAAAAGAATCCTTTGGCAAGTAACCATTTTCATAGTCCTCACAAAGCTCCAGTAAATACGCAAACATGTCACGACCATCACTTGATATTATTTTTATGAACATATTTTTAACATCGGTATCACGATAATCAGCACCATTCATTTTCCTATAAATTTTTGCTGTTCGCATAAATCCTAAAATTATTTCATCAAAATTTTGATATTTTTTTATATTTTCTAAATATTTTACAAAGTAGTCATATATTTGGTTATCATCTTCTATTAAAGTGCTAAATTTGGGAGAAAGATACGCCTTTAAGAACCCCAAAAATACATCAAATTTATAATTAAAAAAGAAATATAAATTATCAACAATCTCAGAATGATGAGATTCTGCAAGATATGATTTTATTAGCATAAGTTGATTCAGAGGTCTTAAATCTTTATTTATAGTATACAAAATATCTCTATCTATGAAATCATCAATAAAAACTATATTTACTTTAATTCTAATCATTAACTCGTAGAACTTGTCAATATCAAAATCCAAGTTTTTTATATTTTGGAGTAACATATCATAAGTAACAAATAATTCTGTCTGCTTCTCATTATATGATAATGGCTCTTTAGTAATAATTTTTTCATACACAGTTTTTTCTAACCCAAATAGCAAAAGCTTTGTATTAGTAGTATATTTAAGATACCTAGAATTAATCTGATTTGCCAAAACAGAAATATTTGGAGAAATATTAGAATGGTACTCAGCAATTGTGCATAATAACAACGACAGAGCAATTATTCTCCTTTTTCCATCAACAATAACATATTCCTTATCAGAATTTTTTTTGACATAAATAATGCCTAAATCTATATCGGAATCATGGTATTTACCGCGGAGAATAAGGTCAAACAAGTCTTTAACATACTCAAAATCACTTGAGCAATTAAGCACAGATATATGATTAACTTTGCTTAAAAAATCTAATAGTCCTACTTTAAACATTATTACCTTATAACAAGCTAACTAAACTACTCTGTAAGAATAAAACCACCGCGATCAGCGTTTTGAAGCTTGTCACCTTCAATTTTTGCACGAAGATTTTTAATATACTTATAAATGTAATCTCTTGGCAAACCTAATAATAAAGCTAAATCTTTCGCATAAATAGTTTCATATCTATGTGTTAAGAAATAATCAAACACAACTTGCTCTCTATCAGTAAGATTTTTCTTAAGAATAATATCTACATCTTCTCTCAAGGTTGTTTCTGCTTTTTCTTTTTCTTGTTTATCTTTAATTTTATCTATAATTTCATTGCTTTTAACTGATTTATTTGTTGTTGGTTGAACAACTTCTGTTGATGTTGAATCAGACACAGGTGCCTTAAATGAAAATGGAGTATGAGATAATTGTCTTTCTCTTGCAAAAGCTCTTTCAGCAATTGAAGATAGATTTTCTGCTCTATTAATCTTATTTACTTGACCATAAGACACGTCATCTTTATTCATTACAATATCAACCAAATCGTTTGTTGGTTTAGAATCAGCAACAATTTTACCTAATCTTGAAGCAAACTCGTCCAGTGTAATTTTTTCTAAAGAACTTCTCCACTGCTTAATCTCTTCCTTACTTAAATACTCCGTCATTAAGAATCTCCTATTATCTATTCCCAATCTATTTGACACTTACTAATGTAGCATAAATTTTTAATCTTGTTCCAAAATATTTCAAGATGTAAATTTTTATTTGCATTAATTTACAAATAAAGCCCACTAAAAAATTGTTAGGACAAGCATTTGAGCTATTTTAAAAATATTCAGATAACCACCTTAACATCTGGTGACAAATAACTAGAAATGAGGGTTAAATACTGGTGTAACGTTTGAAGAGAAACGCTATAAGGGTTCTAAATATTTCTTTATATATTTCTTGGGGCTTGTACAACACACACAAAGAATATATAATGCTTGGTGTGGAGAAGTTTGAGTTTTTTAATAAATTTAATAGCCCAGTAATGGTTGTAAATAACAATATTGAACTTGTTTATAAAAACAATGTCTTTAATCGTTGTTTCCCAGATTTTAAAACCCTTAAAAATTTCTTACACAAAATAAACTATGAAATTTGCCCGCTTGACTCTGAAGATACCGAAATCCACTCTCCTATAATTCAGGCAATACGATCAAAAGAGAGTTTTGTTGCTCATATATCTTATCAATATAAGCAAACAGGATTTTATTACTATGACATTAATACAGTAAAAAGAAACAAATATACGATTATATTCTTTTCTGATGTAACCTCACAAGTCCAATGTGATAGCTTAGAAGAAAAATATAATCAATTGCAAGTTAAATATTCAACTCTCGCAGAAGAAAAGAAAAGTTTACAGCAGATACGACAAAAAGCTCAATCCCAAGCTATTAAAATGGCATTGATAAATAAAGTATCTAATATCATTAGAGAATCAATCGACTTAAACATTATAATAAACCCTACTTTAAAAGAGTTAGCACTAATGTTTGGGGCTTTTAAAGCATATTATGCAACATTTGAGAAGAAACAATTTATCATTACGCAATCGATAAATAATAAAGATTTAAACATCCCAATTATGTTTGATAACAACGTAATGAAACATATAAAAAATAAAGAAATATCATATTCTAGATGTATGAAAGAATATCTAACAGCAGAACCACTCAAGGAATCTATACAAAGGATTGTAGTTCCAATATCACATAGAAATGAACTGCTCGGGGTTTTAGTACTTCTTTCAAGACAAAAACGTGGAATAAATGAAGAACTTGATATTTTGGAAAGTATATCTTCTCAACTTGGGACAGCAATAGTCCACGCAAAATTATATAAAAAGAACATCGAAACAGTTAAAGAATTAAAAGCCACACTGAAACAATTAAATGATACTCAATTACAACTTATTAATGCTGAAAAAATGGCTTCTCTTGGTCAATTAATTGCAGGAGTAGCACACGAAATAAACACACCGGTTGCATCTATAAAATCAAATAATGAAATATTCACAAAATTGATAACAAAAATAAATGATACTAAACTTTTAGAAATACTAAAAGATATTAATTCCACGGATAAAGAGGCTATCCAAAGAATAAATCACCTCGTAGTATCCTTGAAAAAATTCGTAAGACTTGATGAAGCAGAATTACAAAGTGCAGATATTAATAAAGAACTTGATTTAACTCTTGATTTAATTAGGCACGAAACTAAAAATAGAATAACAGTAGAGAAAGACTATGGCGAAATTCCGAATATAAAATGTTATCCAAACATGTTAAACCAAGTATTCATGAATATTTTAATTAATGCATGTCAAGCAATAGATGATCATGGAAAAATAACAATAACTACCCGATATGCTAATAAAAATCTAACTATTGAGATAGCCGACACAGGTATAGGGATAAAAGATATACCTAAAATATTCCACGCAGGATTCACAACAAAAGGCGTCGGCGTTGGAACAGGCTTGGGACTTGCGATATCAGCCAAAATAATTGGGAAACATGACGGAAAAATTGAAGTAGAAAGTGAACACGGCAAGGGTAGTAAGTTCATTATTACTATCCCTAGTAAGTAATAATTCTTAACGTTTGTATATATTTCCTATCAGGCTATTAGAGGGTTTTAGAGTTATAACCAAAAAACAGATAATTATTTTTTTTAAATTTTAAAAAAAAGTGTGAATAATTTAAAAACATATGTTATAGTATTAGTACGCAATAAATTAAGTGTAGGTTTTACCCTTTATATGATAATTAACTATAGGGAAATTTAAATGAATTGTAAAAAAAACTTAATAAACCTAGAAAAAAAAGCAATTATTCTAATCTTAGAATCTTTATATGTGAGTGTAGATAACAAACTTTATTATATGTCGGAGGTTGTGTAATGACAATATCAGTTATTGGAAAGAAAAAACAAAGCAAAAAATCATTTGATGAATTATTATCTGATTTAAAAACTAGCAGTTCAGAAAAAATCAGATATAATGCTGCAAGAATCTTAGGAGAGATGGGAGATTCAAAAGCAGTTGAACCATTGATTGATGTTTTGAGAAATGATAAAAATGGTTCAGTTAGATTGTATGCAGCTCGTGCATTAGGCGAATTGGGCGATACAAAAGCTACTGAATACTTAATAGAATCTTTAAGAGAAGACCGCAACGTTGACGTTCGAGTTCGTGCAGCTCGTGCATTAGGTCGTTTAGGTGGTAAGATTGTTGTTGAACCGCTTGTTGAAGCTCTTAATGATGAAAATCCACAAGTTTGTATCACTGCAACAGATGCGTTAATTGAAATCGGTGATGTTGCGACCGAAGCTTTAATGGGTTCTTTAGATCACGAAAAAGTTAACGTACGTTGCGATGCAACAAGAGCATTAGGCGAAATCGGTGACAAAAAAGCTGTTGATAAGATTATCAATATGTTATATGACGAATGGGTTAACGTTAGAATTTATGCTGTAACTTCATTAGGTAAATTAAATGATCAAAAAGCAGTTCCTTCGTTAATTGAAGTTATGAAAAACCATTCAGAAAATGAATTAGTAAGAGCTGGCGCAGCTGCTGCATTAGGTGTCCTTAGAGACCAAAGAGCTCTACTTCCTTTAAGAGAATTAATTATGGAAGCTGAAGAATTAGGAGAATTAGAAGATACTGCTCTTAAATCATTCAAAAAAATTATGGCTGCTAACTGGCAATCAATTCCTGGAGCAACTGCTCAAAAGAAAGCAGTTACTGCATAATAAACTAAAATAACAAACTTGAATATTAAAGGCTAACTTTTAAAAGTTAGCCTTTTTATATGCTTTGAATTATAAAAGATATAAATAATCGTTAAGAATGCACTATTAACCACTTTAAAAAGGTATGTCAACATGATATAATTAGACTATACTAACTATCACTAATCGAGGATAATAAATGGCAAATTATGTGTTTGTTGCAAAAAGTCTTGACGGATTCATTGCAACTGAAGACGGTTCAACCGGATGGTTGAACTATCCAAATCCGACAAAAACGGATTATGGCTATAATGCTTTTGTTAGAAAAATTGATGCTATTCTTATGGGAAGAAAATCATATGAACAGATTTTAACTTCCAATAAACCATATCCATACACTAAACCAATTTTCGTATTGAGTAATACAATCAAAACCGTGCCTATAAATTTATCTGATAATCTTGAAATAGTAACAGGTCCAATAACAGAAATAGTTAAACAATTATCAGACAGGGGATATAAAAATATTTATATTGATGGGGCTTCTACAATCCAAAGTTTTCTTAAGGAAGATCTTATCGATGAAATGGTCATAACAACTGTACCTATCGTTTTAGGGCAAGGGATATCGCTCTTTGGGAACCTTGGTACACAAATAAAATTTGAACATACAAAAGCAACAAGACATGAAAATGGATTAATAACATGTGAATATCAAAAAGTTCAATCAACAGTTACAGCATAAAAAAAGAGCATTCTTAAAAAAGAATGCTCTTTTAGTTTTTAGTTTAACTAAATTTTAGAATTCTAAGCCAGCTTCTCTTGCAGCATCAGCCAAAGCTTGAATTCTTCCGTGATAAAGGAACCCGCCTCTATCAAATACAATAGCCTTAACACCAGCTTTTAAAGCCTTCTTAGCAACAGTTTCACCAACTAATTTTGCAGCATCAACATTACCACCATGGGATAACTTTTCACGCAAATCTTTATCATTTGATGAAGCAGATGCCAAAGTAACTTTTTTAACATCATCTATAACTTGAGCATAGATATGTTTTGTACTTCTATAAACTGCTAATCTTGGAGATTCAGAATCCCCTGACAATTTAACTCTTATAGATTGGTGTCTTTTTTGTACTTTTGGTTTTCTAATGTCTTGTTTAATCATTTTATTTCTCCTTTACCCAAACCTTCTTAAATAAATTAAGGGTTTATATGGGCTTATTACTATATTTTTACTATACCTAGATCCTGAAACAACTTCAGGATAGATACCTCTAAGGTTCGCATAAGCTCACCAAGAGTTATCTATTTTTTACCAGCTTTACCAGCTTTACGTCTTACATGTTCACCTTCATAACGAACACCTTTTCCTTTATAAACTTCAGGAGGTCTCTTACTTCTAATTGAAGCAGCAACATCACCAACTGTTTGTTTATTAGTACCTTTTACTGTGATTTCAGTATTTTTTTCAACAGAAATTATAATTCCTGCTGGTGGATCAAGTAAAATAGGGTGAGAATAACCTAAAACTAAATTAATCTTAGATCCTTCCATATTTGCTCTATAACCAACACCTTGAATTTCAAGTTTCTTTTCAAAACCTTTACTTACACCTTCAACAGCATTAGAAACTAATGTTCTTGAAAGTCCGTGCAAAGCATTTGTTTTTCTATCATCGTTTGTTACTTCTAAAAGTATTGTATTATCAACAATTGAAACTTTAATTTCATCTCTTACCGTAACTGATTCAGTACCTTTTGGTCCTTTTGCAGTAACTGTTTGACCATCTAATTTTACATCTACACCTGAAGGTATTTCAACAGGTAGTTTACCAATACGTGACATATAATATTCTCCTTATAATTATATAGTAGCTTTTCTGTCAATTGAACTACTATGAGTTGTACTAATTTGTAATTTCAACTATTGTATCACCTGTGTCAAAATTAATTGTCTTGATTGCTTGCGATTAATGGGTCTACGTTTTGCCTGCTTGTCTTGCTATTCGCAATCTGACTTCTGCAAAACTTCACCCTCAGCTCGCAATCCGCTCTTGGATTCCTTTTACGAAAATCCTATTGAATTATCGACAGTTCGGAATCTTTATTTTCGTTTTTCAATTACTAAGTAATTGAGTCACTCAATCATATTCCTCACTTGGACGAGTTTGTCTCACTTTGTGAGCCGTCACTCGTGTCGAAATTCTTACAAAATATTCGGCTTGTCGCAAAATCGTGGTTTTGCTCCATGTTACGAGTTTCGCAACTACGTTACTCACTCTACCGAAATTTTGTCTACCAAACGTTACAAAGAATTTCCCCGCCAAGTTTTTCTTTGCGAGCTTTTCTATCTGTAAATAAACCTTTACTTGTAGAAATAATAGCTATACCTAAACCACCAAAGACTTGTGGTAAGTTTTTAGCTTTACTATATGTTCTTAAGCCAGGTTTTGAAATTCTTTTTAAGTTAGTAATAACAGGTTTATTCTTTTCATCATATTTTAATGTGATAACTAATTTTGGGAATTTGCTATCTTCATTAACAGAATAATCTGTAATAAAACCTTCACTCTTTAACAATACGGCTAAAGATTTTTTCAAAGTAGAAAGAGGCATTTCAACTGTTGCGTGACCAACAACGTTAGCGTTTCTAATTCTAGTTAGCATATCTGCTATAGGATCTGTGTTCATAATATTTTCCTTTTCACTTGCGGACTTATCGAGACAATCTCGACAGTATCCATCTGCTCGTTCTTACCGAATTAATTGTTGCTCATCAAATACATCCACCTAGTATAACAGAATACTGTCTTACTCTATATTGCACCCGAGCTTATTCCGGCAGTCAACAATAAAATTTTATTATAAACATGTACCAAACACAAGTATAACTTTAAAACATGTTAAGAATCTAATTATAAAAGAGAGTTTGGGAAATTAATACTTTCCCAAACTCTCAAAATTGAAATAACTACACAAAAAGAGTAACACAATGTTACTCTTTTAAAAATAAATTTTATATCTGCTCAAACAGATTCTTAAATTAAAATAAGAAACTACCAGCTAGCTTTAGTAACACCAGGTAATAATCCTTGGTGAGCCATTTTTCTCAAGCAGATTCTGCAAAGACCGAAATCTCTATGAAATCCGTGAGGACGACCACAGATACTACATCTATTGTGTAGTCTAACTTTTGGATATTTTCCTTTTGAAACTAATAATTCTCTAGTTTGTTCTTTATTTATCATCGCTTTTTTAGCCACGATTTTCTCCTTTATGTTACTTTGCTATTATTTTTTTAATCCTTTGAAAGGCATACCGATTAACGTTAATAACTCTCTACCTTCATCATCAGTCTTAGCTGTAGTGATGATAGATACGTTCATACCTTTTACTAAATCAACTTCTTCATATGTAATTTCAGGGAATAAAGATTGTTCTTTAAGTCCTAAAGTATAATTACCACGACCATCAAAACTTTTTGCGCTGATACCACGGAAGTCACGAATACGAGGAAGAACTACGCAGATTAACTTTTGCATAAAATCATACATTCTTTCTCCACGAAGAGTAACCATAGCTCCAACAGGCATTCCTTCTCTTAACTTATAAGATGCGATTGATTTTTTAGCCTTTGTAACAACCGATTTTTGTCCGGCAATTTTTGTCAGTTGACCTTCAATAATGTCTGCGATTTTAGAATTGTGAGAAGCTTCACCAACACCCATGTTCAAAACCACTTTGTGTAATTTTGGAATCATCATGTCATTAGTATAGCCAAACTTTTCTTTCATAGCAGCTTTTACTTCTGTATCAAATTTTTTCTTTAAACTAATTGTTTTTGTCATTTTATTCTTCCTTTTCTAAGATGATATTAATATCGCTTTCCACAGTGAAAAGCATATTAAACATCTAATTGTTCACCACATTTTTTACAAACACGAACTTTTTTACCTTCTACAAAGTCATGCTTAATTTTTGTTGGTTTTTCACAACTTGGACAAACTACCATTACATTAGAAGAATCTAATGGAGCTTCCAGTTTAACTAAACCACCTTGAACACCAGCCATAGGGTTAGGTTTTTGGGCTTTAGTTATCATATTTGCGCCTTCTACTGTTACTTTTGCTTTAGAAGGATACGCTTTTTTTACGTTTCCGATCTTTCCTTTGTCTTTACCAGCTGTGACGATTACTCTATCACCGGTTTTAACATGTAAAGATTTTTTATTACTGTCTTTCATCATTGGCTCCTACTATATTACTTCTGGTGCAAGAGATACAATCTTCATAAAGTTGTTATCTCTAAGTTCACGTGCAACTGGTCCGAAAACACGAGTTCCGCGTGGGTTACCATCTTTGTTAATTACGACAGCTGCATTATCATCAAATCTGATTACCGAACCGTCAGCACGAGTAATATCGTGTTTTGTTCTAACGATAACGGCTCTTACAACTTCTGATTTTTTAACAGCCATATTTGGTGTAGCATCTTTAACTGTTGCAATAACAACATCTCCAACAGCTGCAAATTTTTTGTTTGAACTACCCAAAACTCGGATAACTAACAATTCTTTTGCCCCTGTATTATCAGCTACTGTCAATCTCGTTTCTTGTTGTATCATTTTACTATTCCTTTATTTTAACTTTTTAGGCCTCTCATTACTCTTAGGCAATGTTGCCACTCTTTCTGTCTTTGGTGAGAGAAAGGTCCTGAATCAAGTTCAGGATGAAATATTTGTATTCTGGAACAAACCAGAGAACAACTATTTCGCTTTTTGAACCACTTCAAGCAATGACCAACGTTTGTCACCTGATGTTGGTTTAGATTCGATAATTCTTACCATATCACCAACGCCACATTCATTCTTTTCATCATGTGCTTTATAGTTCTTGTTAGATTCCATAATTTTCTTGTATTTTGGATGTGAATCATAGGATGCAACTTTTATAACAATTGTTTTATCCATTTTATCACTTATAACAATACCTTGTTTTTCTTTCTTAGGCATTTTCTACCTCTTTTTCTTTTTCGCTGATTACTGTTTTCACTTGAGAAATTGAACGTCTAGTCTTTGATATCAATGACGGATCTTCTAACTTATTTGTAGATTTTTTTAATCTTAAGTTGAATAACTGTTTTTTGAATTCAATTACTGCATCTTTCAACTCATCAATAGTCTTTTCACGCATTTCTTGTAATTTCATTATTATTTATCCTTATTTGGTTTCTTCTTTTTCAATCACTTTTACTTTGATAGGTAATTTTTGAGCTGCAAGTTCTAATGCATGGATTGCAACGTCTCTGTCAAAATAATCTAATTCAAATAATATTCTATTTGGTTTAACAACTGATACCCAGTATTCAACGTTTCCCTTACCTGATCCCATACGAGTTTCAGCAGGTTTTGCTGTAATTGGTTTATCAGGGAATATTTTAATCCAAACATTACCACCACGCTTGATTTCACGAGTCATTGCACGTCTTGCTGCTTCGATTTGGCGGCTTGTAATCCAACCAGGTTCAAGAGCCTTAAGTGCATAACGACCGAATTCGAAATTGATACCTCTTGTCTCAGTACCTTTCATTCTACCTTTCATCATTTTGCGGTATTTTGTTTTCTTAGGCATTAACATTTTATATTACTCCTGTCATTATTTACTGTTAACTTCTGCAGATTTACCACGTCTTGGACGTTGTTTATTGAATTTGTCTGCTGAATCTTTTGAATTTTTACTCTTAACGTTTTGATCTGCTTTTTCTCCTGGCATTAAATTACCTTTGAAAACCCAAACCTTAACTCCGATTTTACCCATTATTGTATCTGCTTCAGTAACACCGTAGTCAACATCAGCTCTTAAAGTTTGAAGTGGAATTCTTCCTTCTTTAGCCCATTCAGAACGAGCAATTTCAGCTCCACCTAAACGACCAGATACCATAACTTTAATACCTTGAGCTCCAGCTCTCATAGTTCTTTGCATTGATTGTTTCATTGCACGTCTAAACGCTATACGTTTTTCTAATTGTTGTGCAATTGATTCTGCAACCAATTGTGCATCTAAATCAATTCTAGCAACTTCAACAACATTGATTACAACTTGTCTACCAATAGACTTAGCAACTTCTTGTCTAAGTTCATCGATACCTTGACCACCTCTACCTACTACGATACCAGGTTTTGCTGTAACAACTGTTATTGTCGTACCAGCTGATCTTTTATCAGCTGCTTTTCTATCAATCAAGATTCTAGAAATACCTGCTGTATAAAGTTTCTTTTTGATAAATTTTCTAATTTTAGCATCTTCTGCTACGAATAGTGCATAATCTTTAACTTTAGCGTACCAAGTACTTACCCAAGGTTTGATTATACCTAGTCTAAATCCGGTTGGATGTGTTTTTTGTCCCATTTTTATATTTCCCTATTTTGTTGTATCACTAACTACTACTGTAAGGTGAGAAGTACGTTTCAATCTTCTGTAAATACGCCCTTGTGCTCTTGGTTTGCCTCTTTTGAATGTTGCACTCTCATCAGCATAAATTTCAGAAATTTTCAATGCATCTTCATCTACACCATACTTTTCGTGTGCATTAGCAACCGCAGCTACTATGTTCTTTTCAACAATTTTAGCTGCAAAATAAGGCATAAAACGCAACATTGTACGAGCTTCTTTGACTGCTTTGCCTCTAACTTCATTGATTACACGACGAAGTTTTCTTACAGTCATTTTTATATCTGTTTCTTTAGCTTTTGCTTCCATTTTTTATTTCCCTTATGTTAAGTTTTCCTGATTATTTTCTCTTGGCAATATCTGAACCTGCATGACCTCTATATAATCTAGTAGGTGCAAATTCTCCTAACTTATGACCAATCATTTGTTCTGTTACATAAACAGGTACATGGGTTTTACCATTATGAACAGCTATTGTATGTCCTAACATATCAGGAACGATCATTGATGCTCTTGACCAAGTTTTAATTACTCTTTTTTCAGAATTATTATTCATTTTGTCAATTTTCTTTTGTAATGATTCTTCTACGTATGGACCCTTTTTTAATGAACGTGCCATTAATTTCTCCTTTATAATTTTCTTTGCTTATTTTTTCTTACGTGATCTAACAATAAATTTATTAGATGCTTTATTTTTCTTACGAGTCTTATAACCCAAAGCTGGTTTACCCCAAGGAGTTTTTGGATGTCCTCCTGGTCCTGTTTTACCTTCACCACCACCATGAGGGTGATCACAAGGGTTCATTGTAACACCACGAACTGTAGGTCTAACGCCCATATATCTTTTTCTTCCGGCTTTACCGATTGATAAGTTTTTGAATTCAGCATTTCCTAATGACCCAATAGTGGCCATACATTCTTTTCTTACCATTCTCATTTCGCCTGAAGGTAATTTTATTGTTACATAATTTCCTTCTTTAGCCATTAATTGAGCTGAATTCCCTGCAGATCTAACCATTTTAGCTCCTCTGCCTGGAAGTAATTCAATGTTATGGATAATTGTACCTAAAGGAATCAAGTCTAGTGGTAATGCATTCCCTGTTTGGATTTCTGCATCTGGTCCACTTACGATAACATCCCCTACGTTCAATCCTTCTGGAGTTAAGATATATCTTTTTTCACCATCTGCATAAAATACTAATGATATTCTTACGCTTCTGTTTGGATCGTATTCAACAGTTTTTACGGTTGATGGTACTCCGAATTTTTCTCTTTTGAAATCAATTATACGATATGCTCTTTTTACACCGCCGCCCTTATGACGACATGTAATTCTACCTGTATTATTTCTACCTGCAGTTTTCTTTATTGGTTTTAATAATGATTTTTCAGGAGTTGATGTAGTGATTTCTTGATAATCACTCTTTGTCATCCCTCTTTGTCCTGGAGATGTCGGATTAATTTTGCGAATTGCCATTTGTCTTCTCCTATATTTGGCCTCTGGTTTTACTTGTTCAGGATTTTGTCCCTATAGCCTCAACCTTTTGTGTAATTACTTTTTTATTTTTAGTTTGTTTTGTTATTTTATCTTTGATTACTGGCGGCTCTGCCTTTTTGCTCCTGTTGAGTTTTATTACTAAAACTCTTACGTCGCTATCGTTAAGTTCGCCCTGCTTGTCTTGCTCTCGCAAGCCAACACCGGCTCACTCCGGCTTCGCATTTCTATGCACCCATTAATTCTTCTATTGGATCACCTATGATAGTAACAATAGCTTTTCTACTAGAATCTGTTCTACCTTGTTTTGCACCCATTCTTTTAGCGTGTGATGGAACATATACAGTTCTTACTTTTTTAACTTTTCTGCCTGGGAATGCTAGTTCAACTGCTTGTGCAATTTCAACTTTTGTAGCATTTTGCAAAACTTCAAATGTATATTGACCTAATGTTGTAGCCATCATAGCTTTTTCTGTAATAATTGGTTTTCTTATTACATCATATAGTCTTTCTTTGCTGCTCATTATTGTAACCTCTCTGTTATATCATTGATTGAAGATTCAGTAATAACTACAAAATCAGCTTCCAATATATCTTTTACGTTTAAGTTTGAAGGTAATATCATTCTCAATGTAGGAATATTTCTTCCAGCTAAACTTAAGTTCTTGTTTTCAGGAACTGTAGTATCTGCAATTAAAAGAACTTTACCTGAAACCTTCAATGATTTTAATGAAGTAATTAATAGTTTTGTCTTTGGCTCATTAATAGAAGAAAAATCTTTAACTATCACTAATTGAGCTTCTCTTGCAGACAAAGCGGATCTTAAAGCTAATTTTCTAGCTTTTTGAGGCATAGCTAAATCATAATTTCTTGGTTTTGGTCCAAATATTACACCACCACCAGCAAACAATGGAGATCTAGTTGAACCAGCTCTGGCTCTACCTGTTCCTTTTTGTTTCCATGGTTTTCTTCCACCACCTGATACTTCAGCTCTTGTTTTGCAATTAGCTGAACCTTGGCGTGCATTATTTAATTGTCTTCTTAACGCCAAGTGCATTACATGTAAATTAGGTTCTACACCAAAAACGCTTTCGTTTAATGTGATTTCACCTAAGTTTTCTCCGTTTGTACTTAATATTTGTTTTGACATTGTTATTTTTCCTTTTTGCTACCCGCTTACCCCTTTCCAGATTTTAAACCCGGTTTTATATGGCAAGAGCGGTTATGTATCGTTTTGCATTTCTATTTGCAATTTCGGATAAATCCGATTTTGCAGTCTTTGATTTTGGCTAGTTCCATTTAGTTCTAGTTGGAGTGATTGTAACCAATCTTCCTTCTGAACCTGGAACTGAACCTTTAACTAAAATCAAACTGTTATCAGCATCGACTTTAACTAATTTCAATTTTGTAATAGTAACTCTTTCGTTACCCATGTTACCAGCCATTTTCTTACCCTTGATAACACGACCAGGAGTTGTACCAGCACCGATTGAACCAGGTTCTCTGTGGTTTTTAGAACCGTGACCCATTGGTCCTCTTGAAAAGTTCCATCTTTTTACTGTACCTTGGAAACCTTTACCTATTGAATGACCAACTACATCAACTTTTTGAACATCAGTAAATACTGATAATTCAATTGATTGTCCAACTTTATAATCACTTGGGTTTTCTACTCTGAATTCTTGTATATGTCTATAATTAGACAAACCATTTTTCTTAAAGTGACCAATTTCTGCTTTTGTCAAATGTTTTTCTTTAGCAGCAACCGTACCGATTTGAACTGCGTTATATCCATCTGTTTCAATCGTTTTTACTTGAGTAACTACGATTGGATCAACTTTAATTACTGTAACAGGAATCGCCAAACCTTGTTCATCAAAGATTTGTGTCATTCCTAATTTTTTACCAATTACACCTAGTGTCATTTTTTCCTTTCCGACATACAACTATAAAGCCAGTTTGGCCATATAATCACAATGCCTTCTTTCTTGCGAGCGCTACCAATTTGTCCTTTAAGGGTTTCCCCTTCCGCCTTTTGACGTTGTAGTTCACATTATATGCATAATGCTATTAAGTTTTCAAAAAACTGATTCGGCTGTTAATTTCTATAATTTTACTTCGATATCAACACCAGCAGGTAAATCTAATCTGCTTAGTTCTTCAGTTGTTTGTTGTGTTGGTTCATATATATCAATAATTCTCTTGTGAGTTCTTATTTCAAAGTGCTCACGAGATTTTTTATCAACGTGTGGTGAACGTAGTACACAATAAATACGTCTTTTTGTAGGCAAAGGAATTGGGCCAGCAACTTTTGCGTCTGTTCTCTTAGCTGTTTCTACAATTTTTTCAGCTGATACGTCTACTAATTTGTGTTCGTATGCCTTCAAACAAACTCTGATTCTTTGTCTTTTTGCGGTTGCCATTGTTTATTCCTTTTCATATTGTAACTCTGAATAGGATTACCACCCTACCCAACTATAATAAAAAATCTTGCTATTTATCGGCTGTCAATTTCAATATAGCAGAATAATCGTATTATAAACATATTTCATAGTCAACCAAAGACTTTAAGAATAAATTGTTTTTGTAATATTTCTTCAAATACGTCAGGCAGGTTATTTCGTATCTTTTTAACATACCCCATGCAAAATCTTATGATTTAATGTCTAATATCATACTTTAGTTATATGCATTCTTAAACTTTTGTTTGATGTAGTTTGTTCGAAATAAAGTTAAGATGCTAATGTAGACTACTATACCATTATATTAAGGTAATTTATATATGAATTTACACGAAGAATGTTTGTTGAACTATCTTAGACACCCCGATGAATTAGCATATACCACTGAGCTATTAAAACTTAATAATATGATTCTTGAGAAAAAATTTCTTCTGAAAAATTTTTCTAATAGCGTTAAGTTCGACATTTCTTCGATTAGTACTTAACGGAGCAAAAAGATGAAATTAAATTATGATAATAAACTTATTGACTATTTGGCATATTTTTTAATTACAATATCCATCATTTTCCTTTCACTATTTCTAGTTAAGAATAAAATGATATTGAACTTTTTTACAGATGCCGAAAATAAATCTTTTGATTACCGACAAACACTACTTGTAAATCATAAACACTTGAAACCTAGTAAAGATATCGTTATAGGTGCAATTGATGATGCAAGTTATGAATATGTGCTCGATAAGTATGGAGAATGGCCAATATCAAGAAGTGTTTATGCCAACATTATTAATATGATTGAAAAAGATAAGCCAAGGGCAGTTGTATTTGATTTGATGTTTATTAAATCTTTCAAAAATGATAAAGCCTCAGACGATTTACTAGGAAACACTGTAGCAAAATATAATAATATTTATACAGGAATAAATTTTGATAATGAATCGTATACACTTAGACAACCCATAAATCTTCCTCAAAAAATGGAAAGAAACATTAAATTTGAAGGGCGCAATGTAGATTTTTCAAAAAATTTCAGATATACAAATTGCAGGCCAATAATAAGTCAACTTTTAAATAACTCAACAAAAGTAGGAATGATAAATATTAATAGACCGAGCGATGGGATCATAAGAACTGTTCCATCATTTGCGACTTACAATAATAAATATTATCCATACTTATCATTACTTGTAGGCTCCGACTGGGTCAATCCAAATTTAAAAAAAGATAATTTTATTGTTGATAAAAAATCAAACCTTATTAATGGCAATCTTAAAATACCTGTAACTAATAGTGGCGAATGCGTTTTAAACTGGTATGGACCCGCAGAAAAAACATATAAAAACATCCCATTTTTTAAATTGATTGAAAAAAGTAAAGGTCAAAAAATTGATGAAGAATATAATTTTAAAGATAAAGTTGTATTTATTGGAACAACCGCATCAAGTTTATTTGATACAAAAAGTGTCCCCATAGACAGAATATATCCTGGGGTTGAGATTCACGCTACATATCTGAATAATATAATTGACAATAGTTTTATTAAAAAAACATCCCAAGCCGCAGACAGCTTGATTGTAATATCACTTATAGTAATCATTTCAACGATTGTATTCTTATCAACGTCTGCTCTATTCGCAATTATTTCAACAGCATTGCTTGGAACGGCATATTATTTCTCATCTTATTACATAATGAAAATGTTCAATCTATGGATACCTGATATCTTACCTCTGTTTGCAATCCTTCTAACATTTGCTATATCCTATCTTGCAAAATACCTTTTAAAATCGAGAGACTTTGAACATCAATACAAATTAGCCACAACCGATGGTCTTACAGAATTATATAACCACAGATATTTCCAAGATACTTTAAGAAAACAAATAGATACCGCCCAAAGATACAGCCAACCATTCTCATTAATAATAATTGATATAGACTTTTTCAAAAACTTTAATGATAATTATGGTCACCAAGCAGGTGATGCTGTCCTAAAAGAAGTTTCACAAATTCTTAAACGAAATACACGTGCTACGGATTTTGTTTGCAGATATGGCGGAGAAGAAATGAGTATAATTCTACCATTCACCGATAAAGAAGAAGCACAATTCAATGCAGAAAGAATTTGTAAAGCAGTATCGTCTAAAATATTTAAGCTTCCTAATAACGTTGAGTGCAATGTAACAATAAGCCTTGGAGTTGCTACATTCCCTGAAAATGGAGATACTCCACAAAAGATAATAGAACACGCAGATAAAGCTTTATACTGGGCAAAAGAACACGGACGTAATCAGGTAGGGAGAAATGAATAATAAAAAAGTGACAATAATCGGGGCAGGACTTGCAGGCAGTGAAGCCGCACTTCAGCTTGCAAAAAGAGGTATACAAGTAGACCTATATGAAATGAGACCTAATAAAACAACAGGGGCACATACGACAGATAAGTACGCCGAGTTTGTTTGTTCAAATAGTCTTGGTTCATATGACCCAACAAACGCAAGTGGATTATTAAAAAAAGAAATGCAAATACTCGGAGGAGAATTAATAAATATTGCCTTTGAATCCTCAGTTCCAGCAGGAAGCGCTTTAGCTATTGATAGAGAAGTATTTTCTCAAAAAATTACAGATAAAATCAATACTAATGAATTTATAAACGTAATAAGAGAAGAAATTACCGAGATTCCAGATACAGAAAATATAATTATAGCTTCTGGCCCACTAACCAGTACTCCACTTACGGACTCAATTAAAAATTTTACAGAGAGTGAGCACCTCCATTTCTTTGATGCAATAGCTCCTATTATTGAAAAAGACAGCATTGATTTTGACAAGGCATTCTATGCAAGCAGATACAATAAAGGTGAAGCCTCTTACATAAATTGTCCTATGACAAAAGACGAATATGCTAAATTTTATGATTATTTAATAAATGCACCAAAAATAGAACTTAAAAAATTTGAACAAGATGCAAAATTCTTTGAATCCTGTTTGCCAGTTGAAGTAATAGCTTCAAGAGGAGTTGATACATTAAGATATGGTCCAATGAAACCAGTTGGGCTTATAGATATTAGAAATGAGAACGAAAACTATGCAGTTGTCCAATTGAGACAAGATAACTCTGCAAAAACGCTCTACAATATAGTAGGGTTTCAAACAAACCTAAAATGGAGCGCACAAAAAGAATTAATAAAATTAATCCCAGGCCTAGAAAATGCAAATATTATGAGATATGGAGTTATGCATAGAAATACCTTTATCAATAGTCCAAACATTCTCAATGCAACGCTACAATCAAGAAAGAGAACTGATTTATTCTTTGCAGGACAAATTACTGGTACAGAAGGTTACACCGAATCTATTGCATCAGGTCTTCTTGCAGGGATAAATATGGGAAGGTTTATAAATGAAGAAGAGCCTCTTACATTGCCAACAGAAACTATGCTTGGAGCATTAATTAACTATATTACTGACCCTGAACACAAAAAATTCCAACCAATAAATTCTAATTGGGCAATAGTTAAAGAAATGGATATTCCAAGAAATATAAGAAAAAATAAAAAAGAAAAGAATTTAATTTTATCGAATAGAGCGATTGAAACACTAGGAATTTTCAAGGAAAAATCAAATATATAGAGCGTGCGGGAAAATTAGAAATTTTTCTCGCAGTTCCGAAGTCCAGTAAAAAGCAAGTTAGCCTTTTACTTAGGCTATTCTTGCTTTTTACATCCTATACGTCGGATTTGAAAAACTCTCAAAATTGTAGATTTTGGGGTTTTTCCGCATCCTCATAAAAGAAAACTCCCATTTTAAAAAGGGAGTTTAACCGAATTATAAAAATCCAACTATGTATTTAAAATCTTTATAACCTAATCTATTTTAAAGTTAGTCGCATATTCTCTTGATTGTTCAACTGGAGCTTCAGGGTATACAGTTTTCAATGGAGAATTTACATTTGACTCACTTCTTGTTCTTTCAAGTTGAACTTGACCATTTTTAACAACTTGTTGAAGTTGATTAAGATTTTGTTCAATATTTGTTAAAATTTGCTCTGCATAAACAGATGCGCCATCTTGAATTCTTACAGAATCATCTGCAGCTTGACGTCTGATTGCTTCAGCATCATCAATAGCTTTTCTCTTAATTTCTTCACAATCAGAAATAACTTGTTCTTTAATTTTATCAGCTTCTTTTTGAACAGCTAACAACAAATCTGATTCACTTAAGATTCTGCTTGCTTCATTTTGAGCATCATTAATAACTTTTTCTGCTCTTTGTTGAGCTTCGTGTTGAATTTCATCTCTACGCCTAAGAAGAGAACGTGCGTCTTGAACCTCAGTAGGCAAAGATGCATAAATTCTGTCCAGTAAAGATTCTACAACATCTCTTTTTACAACTACCATATAGTTTGATAAAAGAGGAAATCCTTTATCTAGAGCTTCTTCAAGCGCTCTTAATAAATCATATATTCCATTTTGTTGACCATTCATTTTATAAAAATCTCCCGCTGTCAATAAATCATATCCTTACAAAATTCTACGCCAAGTACGTTTTAAAAGTCAAACGAAATAAATTTTATATTTCGATTTATTTACATAAATAGTGATTAATGAATAGTTTTGAGGTTATACATAAAAAGTTAATCTTAAGTAATGCAAAGTGATGTATATATATTTAGATTAAGAATAACTCAATATATCATACCCTCGAGTCTTCATAATCCAAAAAGCGGAATTTGGCAAATGCGACGCTCACGAAGTGAGCTAGTCACGTCCTCGTAAGAACTCTGTTGACAAGATTAAGTATCTTGACAATAGAGGCAGGCGAGTTGGTTCATAGAGACACGAGCCGTATTGAAATTTGAAGTGATGTTTTTGGAACAGAAACAAAACGGAATACTAAGATTGTGAACTGCCAATATTCCAAGACAGGCTTGCCGAGTCTTCTCAGATACAAAAAAAGAAGCCTTAAGGCTTCTTTTTTATGGAGCGGGAGACGAGGTTCGAACTCGCGACATCCTCCTTGGCAAGGAGGCATTCTACCACTGAATTACCCCCGCATGATAACAATTATTGCATGGACAATTTTTTTTTGCAAGCATATTTTTTAACAATTTTATATTTTCTCTTATAGAAGACACACTGTTAGTGGCTCTTTGCAAGCTTTTTTCTTATTTCTGCTACTACTTCAAATCCCATTTGTTTTAACATTTCAATCTTTTCTGGAAAAAGAAATGTTTTATTGCCATCTTTTAAATCATCTGGATCAACTTCTTTCCCTTGGAATTCAAGAAGTTTTGCATATTTTAATTGTTCTTCATACGCATTTTTTTCTTGTTCGAGTTCATACCTCGCATCTTGAATATAATCAAGTTTGTCAGCCTTTGATTTTCCTGAAAGGAATTTACTAGTCCTTTCTTTCACATCATCTAAACAAGCTCGTTTTTCATATTCAGTAGAAGAATCCTCTTTTCTATATAAAACAGTGTCATACCACTTATTAGAAACATCCCCATACATTCCATTTTTATATAATTTATTTCTTCTTACAGTATATTTAGGATTACTTAAAACCTCAATAGCATGAGTTCCTTCATGCATAACTGTTACAAGCTCCTTTGTTTGAATTTTCCCTTTTTGGGTAGGAAGTTCCATCGACTGACCAACGATATTATTTTTATTGTCATAAATATAATCAGTTGATCCCTCAAAAATTTTATCTTTTGGAGATATTTTAGAAATAGTTACTTTTTTATTTTCTGGACAAACAGATTTGAAAATTCGTTTATAATCATCTAACAAAATACCACCCTCATGCATTGAACTTTGAATAGATTCAAAAATTTTCGCATTAAGATTTCCAACAAACTCTCTTCTTGATTGAGGAGAGCCTTTTACTAAATCATATGAAAATTTTACATCTGGATTCACACGTATCATATTCAACTAACCTTTTTTAGATTTCTTTGCTAAATTTGACCTAATATCTGCCACAACATCAAATCCAATTTGTTTTAACATTGCAATTTTTTCTGGAATCATATAAATATTATTATTATTTTCTAAATCAGTTGGATAAACCTGTTTTTTCTGCGAGTGAAGGATTTTAGCATATTTCAATTGCTCTTCATAGGCATTTCTTTCTTGTTCAAGTTCATACCTTGCATCTTGAATATAATCTAATTTGTCTTCATTGGATTTTCCTGAAAGAAATTTTTCAGTTTTATTCCTAACCATATCCAAATGAGCTTTTTTATCAGCTTCAGAAGTTCCATTTTTCTCAGTATATAAAACTTTATCATACCACTTGAAATAGTCGAAATTATACTTGTGAGCCCTATCCAACTTAATTGTTCTCGCGGTATATTTAGGATTCGCTAAAGTAGACAATGGGTGAGTAAACTCATGCATCATCGCAACAAGACCTTTAGCAGTAAACTTACCTTTTTTAGCTGGGATTTCAAGAGTTTGACCAATTATTTCATTCTTTTTATCATAAATATAACTAGAAGAACCGTCATAATCTCCAGAAAATGGAATAGTAGATACTTTTATATTTTTCTTTTCAGGTAAAACAGTATCCAATATTGGTTTCACACTCTCAACAGACCCCATATCACCTTTCATAGAAAGCTCAATAGAATCAAATAGTTTTGCATTAAGGTTTCCAACAAACTCTCGTCTTTCTTGAGGAGAACCTTTTATAAGATTATAAGCAAATTTTACTTCGGGGTTGACACGTATCATAAAAAACTTAAACCCTATAAAAGATTTTTTTTGCTATGCAGATTTTTAAAACTTCTATATTAAACAGGGGCAAATCCAGATTGAATTTGCCCCTGTTTAATTATTTTTAAAAGATTAATTATTTCTTTTCTTTTATCATTAATTTAATAGCTTCAACAGCCGTTTTGATTGCTGAATCAGTATCGTGAATAACAGGATTATCGAGTCCTTCTTTTTCACGTTCTTGGTTAGCAACAGTCAAAAAGATTGAACCAACTTTTACCCTCAAATAACTTGCAACAACAAATAAAGCTGCTGATTCCATTTCAGAAGCCAAACAACCCAATTTTATCCAAGCATTCCACTTATTTATCAGTTCATAATTTACAGGCATTTTTTCTGGACTATGTTGCCCATAGAAAGAATCCTTACATTGAACAACACCAACGTGGTACGTTTGTTTTAAATTTTTTGCAGCCTCAGCAAGTTTTGTTACAATACCAAAATTTGCAACTGCAGGAAATTCAATAGGAGCGTACTCTTTACTTGTACCTTCCATTCTGATTGCACCAGTTGGAATAACTAAATCCCCGCCTTTAACATTAATATCCATACCGCCACAAGTACCAACACGGATAAATGTTCTCGCTCCAACTTTTACAAGTTCTTCCATCGCAATCGCAGCTGACGGACCGCCAATCCCGGTAGAAGTCACACTTACTTTAACTCCATTTAAGAATCCTGTATATGTTACAAATTCTCTGTTGTCTGCAACTAATTTTGCTTTGTCAAAATACGCTGCAATTTTTTTGCATCTTTTTGGATCTCCGGGAAGAATAACATATTCTCCAACATCACCGTCTGCTAAACCAATGTGGTATTGTTTACCATTTTCAGCATATTTCATTTAAAACCCTCAACATTCCTTATAAAGTAATTAACACCTGAATTCTACCAATAATAACCCATAGTGTCAAACCTTGAGCGTGCGGAAAAATTAAGAATTTTCCCGTGTTCTCATTTATTAATTCAAAAATTCTTTAAAATTTTTATCCAATTCCACTGTATAACCACATTCTTTCGGAGCGGATAAATACCTACCATTGGTGAGCGATTTTACTAGTGGATATTTTTTACAATACAATGGACGGAAGAAATAATGCTTACATTTGTTATTAGGAAGTATCAATTTACAAGTAAAAAGAAGTTCTCCTCTATCATTTTTCCCAGAAGGGTAAAACAAATCTAATCTTTTATTTTGTGTCCTCAATTCTTCAAAAAGACTTTCATCTTTTATTGGCTCGTCATAGGCAAACAACACGATATTACGACAACACCTTCCGCATTGTTTACATTGACCTTTCAATTTATATTTTGGAGCAGTTATTTTAGATAAATACAGTTTTATAAAATCAAATATCGCCAAATTAATATCCTTTTGAAATAACAGTTATAAACCTTTTCTTTTTATATTCAAAAAATTTGTTCGGAAGGGGAGAAGATACATATTTTTCGATTCCCAGATTTTTTATAAGTTTCTTTTGCTCTGCAAACTCTTTATCTCCTTGGTTAATTATCAATAATTTACCACCTTCATTCAATAAAGAATATGCATGGTTCAACATTTGCTGAGGAATAAAATATTTATCTGGAAGCCCCCAACTTTTTAGGCGGGATATAGTTACAAAAGGTAGAATCCATATTATATGGTCATATTTATCAGATATGTCCATAAAATCCGCTACAACATAATTAGTATTTTCTAAATCTTTACTGTAGTATGCGGCAAGTTGATATCTATTATAAAAGTTTGAATAAAGCCTATATGGATCAATTTCGACCCCATCAAGAGAAAGATTTTCACAATATCTTTTAAAATATTTGTATTCAGCCAGACAATAAAACCAGTTTTTTGACCCAATATCAAGAACAGACATATTTTCTTTTTCTGAGGGCATAAGAAATTTGTCTAAAAAGTATATTGTATAAAGATTTTGACAGTAATTTCCGATTGTAGAATTGTTTTTATAATCAACTAAATTATATTTTTCTACCAAATAGTTTTCAAGAGCTTCATCTTCCAAACTAAATTCAAGGTCAACCTTACACTGATTTACTTCACAATAATTTTTTCTCGAAAAACGAATACGCCTTCTTAAAAAGAAATCTATAGAGTTTTTAATATTTGATAAAAAATTAAGCATACAAATACCTTTAATCTGGGGGTATTATATCATAATATTTTAAAACCAAATATAAGTTGATTAACGCTTAATTTCCAAAGACTTTAACTCTTGTTTCTATTGGCAAAAACTCTTTTTCATCAGGTGGATTAAGAGGTTTACCAAATGGCATTTCTGCAATTAATTTATATTCTGAAGGAATATTCCATTCTTTTTTTACAATTTCATCAATTAGTGGATTATAGTGCTGTAATGATGCACCCAAACCTTCAAGCTCTAGTGCTGTCCAAACAACATATTGAAGCATCCCGGATGATTGATTAGACCAAATAGGAAAATTTTCACTGTATAGAGGATATTGCGCCTGCATAGCTTCAACTGTTTTAGTATCTTCAAAGTAAAGAACTGTACCATAACCAGCTTTGAAACAGTTATCAATTTTTTGTCTTGAAGTCTCGTATGCATCTTCTGGAACTATTTTTTTTAGTTCAGATTTTACAATCTCCCATAATTTATCGTGCTCATCATTAAACAAAATTACAACCCTCGAACTTTGTGAATTAAAAGAACTTGGAGTATGATTAACTGCATTTTCAACTATTTTCTGTATTGTAAATTCATCAGCAATTTTTTCTTTGCCGATAGCATAATACGTTCTTCTATTTGTTATTGCATTATAAAAATTTTTATCCATAAATTAAAACCTCACTGAAATATATTAATATAGGTTAATTATACAACAGGGGTAAAGAAGAATATATAGTTATAAGAGTTCTATAACTTTCGTTCTTGTATATTTTTTAACCCCAATTGAGCTAAATCTCTTATTGTTAAGATATCTGGAGAAACATCATTATTATTTTCAAGAATTAAATCTGTTAGTGAAATTATTTGCCTAAATCTCATTTCAATATCTGCATTAATATCTTCTTGGTTCATTATATTCTCCTTTATATAAAATTCTAATACCATTTTGACGCTGTCAGCGGTTGACGCTACCAGTAGCATACTACAAAATAGAAAAATGAGCAACGATTTTAAAATAGATTTTGGTAAAAAACTTAAAGAACTACGAAAAAGTAAGGGTTTAACACAAGAAGAGCTCTACTTTAAATCTGGTATTTCTCGTTCACATATTGGAATGATTGAAAAAGGCAAACGAGATATCACATTAAGTGCTATTTTTAAACTTTCAAGAGCACTAGAAGTCCCTTTACAAAGTTTATTTGATTTTGATTCATTAGAAAAATATCCATTTAAAAATAATGAATTTTAAATATAAATATTGGGGCAAAAAATTACACCACCAAGTTCATTACAATTAACCCAATCTTTCAATAATTTTCAAATACTCTTTTTGAGATTCTAAGACCATTTCAGACACAAAATTAACAAATGGAGGGTAAATATCATGGTTTGATTTTTGCAATGCACGAATATAATCACTTCTTACAATTGGAGGAATAATAGTTGTATTATATCCAGCTTGAAGCAAAGCTAAATTCATTAAAAGTCTTGCTACACGACCATTCCCGTCAATAAATGGATGAATGTTTACAAATATTATATGAACCATAGCGGCATATTCGACAGGATGTAAATCTTGTTTTAATAGAGGAATACGTTTTACAAAATCCTTCATTAATGAATCAAGCTCACTCGGCTTAGGAAATTCAACATCAGAACCGGTTATAATAACTTGTTTTTTACGATATTGTCCTGCATTAGCCTCATCAATTTTGTTATAAAAAAGATGATGAAATTTTTTGATATTCTCTTCCATTATAGTATCACCTTGAGCAACAATCAAAAGTTCTTTGTAAGCTTCAGCGTGCCCTAAAGCTTCAAGATGGTCTTTCATAGGCTTTCCACCAATTGTTAATCCATCTTCAAGTACTACTTTTGTTTCAACTAAATCAAGAGTATTACCCTCAAGAGCATTTGACGAATATGTAAGCCCTATTTTGTAATAGTCTTGAATTTGCGACAAAACATCTGTAGACAATGGTCTATGAGCATCAATTCTTGCTTTATATTCATCATTTTGTTGAAACTTATTATCGTACATAAAAACCCTTTATTTTTAGCCCATTATACCATAGTATTAAATGTTTAGGGTATCTATAACAAAATTAGAAATATTGAATTACAATGGGGATAATTTTAAATTTTCGATGTTAACCGTTATCGGGTATAGACTTTAAGTTGATTTTTATATGTTATAATCATAATAAATATTCAAAATTGAAAGTATAAAATGAAATTTGATATTGAAAAAGTGACCAGTAATGTTGCATTGTATCTTTTTACATTTTTTCTGTTTTTTTATCAGAAAAATTTATTTGTGAATCCTATAAACTTATCTAAATTAATTAATCCTAATTATTTATATTTTTGGTGGTTTTTTGCTTTATTAGATATTGTTCTATTTTTAGTTACATTTTTATTTCTATTTCCACAGAACAAATTGTTAGAAAAATTCATTAAATTCAAATTTTCTCCTTTAAATAAAATCGCAATTTTGATTATGTTATTTGATTTAGTTATAAACCTGAATCAATTGTTAACCATTACATTGCCTAAAGGATTTCAGATGTTCTACTATAACCATGATTATATACTTGCAGGCTGTTGCGTTGCAGCATGGGGAATTTTAACACCAGGGTTTTTTTATGATAAATACAGAAATTTACTTTCATTAATAAGAACAGAACTTTTCACTTTAATTATTACTCTTAATATTTTTATTGATACAATTGCGGAAATATTAAATTGTTACTTTATCAATATTTTGTTTGATGTTACGACTTTAACAATTATGTTTGTTCTTTTATTGCCTTTTTTGCCGCTAAGCAAAAAACTTCAAGAGAAATATTTTATAAATGAAAAAATAAAATTAAAAATTACTTTATTCTTGTATTTTTTGTTAACAGGAGCTATTGTCATTGAAAACAATTATTCAATAATGCTATCTATTGTATTTATGCTTATTTCTATAGCATTGGCTTTCCCCCTAGCAAAATGGTTTACAAATAAAGTGTTAACACATAAGACTTCATTAATTAAAAAACTTTTTTCCTTAGGGTTTTTTATACTACTTTTTTCTTATGTATATAAAACCATAAATTCTTTAGAAATGTCTCAAAATCAAAAAATTAATTCTTGCATATCAGTAGCCAACATATATACAGTGCACTTGATTGATAATGAAATGTTGGCAGAATTAAATTATTTACATCTATCCGACAAGAATAACTTCAATAAAATCAATATGAGTTCTTCCCAAATTACAGAAGAATATGATTTTTTCTACAAACATTTAATGTCGACTAATTTTAATTTTTCAGGAAAATTAGTTACCCAAATACCAGAGAGAGAACGTCAATCATTATATGAATTTCATAAAGATTATAATATGGCTTATCTGAATATTTTAGATGGCCTAAATAATCTCAAAAAGTACAAAGAAACAGGAAAACCTGAATATAAGCTTGATGCCGAAGTAAATTTTTCAAAATATAATGTTCAATATCAACAGATGAGACCTATAATCAATGAAATTAATTCTTTATTAGAGAAAGATGACAACCAATCAGCAATTTCTATTTTGTTTAACATTACAAATGGAGGGAAATGACAATGATTCATCTTAAAAAAATTATTTTTATATCAATAATATCAGTCACTTTAGCTCTTATAATCGCCAATAGCGAAAATTTTTCAGATTATTCAAAAAACACTAAAATTATAAATGATTATTTTTCAGTTATAAATAAACAAGATAAAATTTTTCTTCCTGGAGAACAAAAATATAACATTATATCTACCCTAGATAATCTCATAGGATTAAGCTATTTCAAAAAATCTCAACATTTTTTCCCTGAAGAAAATATGAAAAAAGCTGAAATTGCTTTTAAAGCTAGCCTTAACAATTGCGAAAATTGTCAATCAAATAATACTATCTCAAGTTCAAAATATAAAGATTGCAAATTCACAGCTCCAAATAGTTTTGATTTGTTTGAAGCAACCGTATACAACAATCTTGCTCAAATAAACTTTGGTATTGCTAAAGGTTTATTAAACCAAAAACCATCAACCAAAAAGGAAAAAGAAATAGAAGATGAATTAAATAAATCAATTGAAAATTATAAAAAAGTTCTTTCTTATGATGAAATAGAAAAATTTCCTTTTGAAAAGATACAATGTCATTTATGCATCAGTTTAGCATATCTATCAATTGACAATCTAAGAAACAAACCTCAAGAAAACAAAGCTCAAATAAAAGAGCATTTTGATGCCGCAAGAAAAATAATTAATGAAACTAAGCCCACGGATTTAATCACTAACTTTCAATTATGGTCAAATGCAGCGTTGTATTGGACTGATTTCAAAATAAATAATTGTGATGATTATTATCAACTTAAAAAAATATATGGAACCCCATATTATGTCTCTTTGAAGAAATGAAGTATTAAAACCATATAGGTGAGAATCGCTCACCAATTTTTTGCATCAAAAAACTCCCTAAAAAATCTAGGGAGTTTTTAAAAATTGGGCCCAAGAACTCTGTGAGGACGATTAAGTATCGTCCGAAATAGAGGTAGGCGAATCAAAACTTGTTTTTGGGAGCCGTATAGAAATATCGAATCCCGAGGGGCACTAAAAAAGACATCCTGATGGATGTCTTCTAAAAATTGGGCCCGGAGGGATTCGAACCCACGACCAAAGGATTATGAGTCCTCTGCGCTACCGCTGCGCCACAGGCCCACTGTGTGCGACTTTTTGTTTGTTAAATTTTCATTTTTGGGCCTTGCTTGCGGTAGCTTTACCTCTCAAGAAATAATTCACTGGATTATTTCTTTCGGCAGAGTCTTCCTCTCCTCAGGCTTAATCTTTCGCTTAAATATTTACCCCCGGCGGAGTGCCACAGGCCCATATCTTTGCGTTCACAAGTTTATCATCTACATAATGCAAAATCAAGTTCTTTGTTAACTACTATACTGGAAATGTTTTCTTAGCTATAATGACCCTATGAAGATTAAACATTTGAGCTTGAAAAATTATAGAAACTGTTCAAATATAAACCTAGATTTGAACTCTGACAAAATACTTATCATTGGGAAAAATGCTCAAGGAAAAACTAATATTCTTGAAAGTATCTATTTTCTGTCTCAACTTAAATCACCAAGAACATCAAATATAAAAGAATTATTAAACTTTGATTCTAAAATGTTTGAAGTCAAAGCTGATACAATCAAAGCTGATACTGACGTTTCAATATCAGTAAATTTTGAGAACTCTAAAAAAGTTCTTAAACTAAATGGGCTTAAAACAACACCCAAGAATTTCAAATCAGCACTTAAAACAGTTCTATTCTCGACTCAAGACCTTATGCTCCTGCGTGGAGCCCCTCAGGATAGAAGAACATGGCTTGATAGAGCAATCTCTCAAATTTATCCTGCATATGATGAAAGACTAAATAAATACGAAAAAATTCGGATACAAAAAAGTAATCTTCTGAAACTTTGCGGGCTTGATATGGATTTGTTGGATATCTATAACCAACAATTGGTCATAACAGGATCTAATATAATCCTACTTCGACAAAAATTTATAAATGAATTAAAAAAACATGCCTGTGAAAAATATTGTAGCATCGCAGACGATGAATGTTTTAATATGGAGTATTCCATCAAACAAAACAAAATAGAAGATATTGCAGAATATCTGACAACAGAATTAGAATCAAGAAAACTTGAAGAAATTGCAAGAAAACAGTCATGCGTTGGTCCTCACAGAGATGACATTTATTTTTATATAAACAATAATGATGCAACAAAATTCGCATCACAAGGACAACAAAGGACTGTAGTACTAGCACTCAAACTTGCAGAACTAAACCTGATAAAAGAAAAACTTGGAGAATCACCTATATTACTTCTTGATGATGTCCTTGCGGAACTTGATGATGTCAGACAAAATTATCTATTAAAAACTATAGAACATGACACACAGACAATCATAACGTCAGTTGATACCTTATTGTTTGATAAAAAGTTTTTGAAAGAAGTTAAAATTTACAACATAAAATCTGGTGAAATTATTAAGTAAAAATTTAAACTATAAAGTCATTTTTTTACTCATCCTCACTATCCACCAGTCTTATTTCTACCTTGTAAATTTTAACTTAATATATTGGGAATATTCTTAGAACTGACTCTTTATTCATGGTATATTATTATACATATATAGTATGGGGATTGGGGTTGTCAAACTCGTTTAATATAAAAAGAGGAATAGCGTGGGCTTTGGTATTGTTTTTTGTACAATTTTGTACATTAGCATCTTTTGCTGATTCTTCAACAGCACCAAAACCATCTGTACCAATTCAAACAACAACAACCCTACAACAATCTCAAACAAACATTATACCCGCAGTTCAATTAACCCAACCCAAAACTCTAGACTCCGACAAGATTATTAACAGCGTAGAAATAGTCGGAGCAAATTCAGTTACCCCAAACTACATTCTATCAAAGTTCAATATGCACTCAGGAGAACTATATAGACCTGATGCTATTCAAAATGGACTTAAATCTATATATGAATTAGGATTCTTCACAGATAGAATGAAAGCTATCCCTATTGAAAACAAGAATGGAACAATTGATTTAAAACTTGTTTTGGAAGAAAACCTTCCTGTAACAAATGTAACACTAGAAGGCAATACAGTTGTTTCAACAGAAGAATTGATGGCATACCTAACCCCACTTATCGGACAACCTCAAAACATAGGCAAAATCAATCAAGCTATTGAAAATGTCAATAATTGCTACAGTTCAAAAGGATACATTTTAGCCCGAGTTAAAACAATTTCAGATGACCCTGATGGTACAATTAACATTGATATCATTGAAGGTAAAATTAACAAAATTCTTATTTCTGGGAACAAAAAAACTAAAGAGTACGTTATCGCAAGAAACATAATGACCGAACCAGGCATGGTTTATAATGATGACCTTGTGAAAAAAGATTTGGTAAGATTGTATTCAACCCAAGCATTTAAAGATGTAAACAGAACTATTGATGCCTGCGAAGATGATCCCGGCAAATTCAATGTCACAGTTGAAGTGCAAGAACAAAGAACTGCAACCGTATCTGTAGGTGGTGGTTTAGATTCAAACACAGGGGTTTTTGGTTCTCTAGGTATTAGTGATAACAACTTTAGAGGTGTAAACCAAAGATTATCTATCAATGGTTTAGCTGGTTCCGGTATCATTATGAGTGATTCGACAATCAAAAACCATATGAATCTTCAAGGAGAATTAAGTTTCTTTGAACCATACTTCTTAAACGCGGATAACTCATTAATGAGCAGATTGTATTACAGAAGTTTAGGAAGCTACCAAGTTCCTTTAGCTCTTGAAGAAAGAATCGGTTTAGAAGCAACAGTAGCACATAAAATGAAATCGAATGAAAATTTGTCTTCAACATTGTCATTCGGTGGTGAAAAAATTAACGTAATGGAAGGCGACAGAAATTCAATAGAAAGTATGTACGCCGCAAAAGGTCTTGATATATCACAAAGAGCTCGCCAATTAGAAGGTGGGTTATTCTTCAATATTAGCCCTGGCTTAGTTTATGATACAAGAGATTCTCTAACAAACCCTAGAAATGGTGTTTTAG